>JAESFU010000149.1_pt1 | contig 98037 bp, 101 predicted proteins | sample 9269461 | NCBI WGS metagenome assembly JAESFU01 (sample SAMN14502556, study PRJNA617107) | algae metagenome | isolation source: Stenomitos rutilans HA7619-LM2 and co-occurring heterotrophs from cave walls | place: USA: Waikapalae cave, Hawaii | collected 2009-07-28
GTCGGAGGGGCGGTCTGACCTTCCGAAATGGCAATGCCGGCCACGCACAGCTTGCCGGCGGCTGCCCCAAAGTCGAGCGTTCCGCTGACGGACACGGCGTCATCAATCGAATGGATGTTGCCGATGTGCGTGATCGAGAGCCCGCCGCCGCTGGCAACTACCTCGACGGCTAGAGGCTGCGCAGCCCCCACGTCACCATTGTCTACTGCCGTCGGCGTGACCGACAGGTCAAATTCGCCCACCTCAGCCGCGTCAGCGAAGTGGAGCTCACTGTCGCTGCCGTTGATCACAACCTCGAACAGCGCGGCGTCCGTGCCGCTGAGCCCGAAGGTCGATGGGCGCGACGCCGTCAGCGTGGCGACGTAGGTTTCGCCCTCGGTCACATCGAAGTCGTCGCCGCTGGTCATCACCGGGTTGGCGTAGTCGATCAGCAGCAGGCCCGACGAATGGTTCAGTGGCGCGGCGATGTCCGAGTTGTCCCGCACCGCAGCGCTGACATTCGGTTTCCGCCCATACTGGTAGCGGATCAGTCGGTCGCCATCCGGGAAACTCAGCGGGTAGGTCAGCGCCGAGTGCGTCAGGTCGATATGCGTGGCGTCGACGCGCGCACCGGTCGCGCTCACCCAGGTCGAGCCATCAGCCGACACTTCGAAGCCGGTTATGCCGCTGGTCGGCGTGAAGTCGGTCCCACGTGAGTGGGAAAGCGTTGCGCGCGTGACCGTGCCGCTGATCGCCGTCGGCTCGCTGATGTTCCAGTTCGCCGGTGCCCCGATATTGTCCCACAGCTTGGCAATCTGCCGGAAGAACATGTGGGCCTGCATGTTGTGGCCGGCCGGGTCGTAGTGCACCCCGTCGCCACCATTGGCCGCCAGAGCTCCGGCGGCCGTCGCTACGTTCGAACCCGCATAGTACATGTTCGGGTTCTTGTTGCTGATCGTCGCCTGCCGCGCACGGATGGTCGACCAGGAGAGATCGGTGCTGTCCGGCTGCGTCGGCGCGCCCCAGTCGGTAGGACCGAGGCTCGTGATGATCAGCGGCATCTGGGCCCGCGTCAGCCCCAGCTCGTCGCAGAGCGACTGGTGGATAGCGTCCCAGTTGTTCTGCCAGTCCGAGCCGTCGCCGGTGAAGCCGCTATTGGCGTCGCCCTCGCCATGATTGACGAGCAGGACTTGCCGATCGGCATCGACCTGGGCCGCCGCGATGTTCGCTACGAACGTGTTGTAATGGGTCTCGCCTTCAACCAGCAGATCGCTGTTAACGCCGCCGACGGCGCCGTTGATGACGTAGAAGCGCTCACCCGGGTAGGTGGCAGTCAGGCTGACGAGCATCGTCCGCAGGCCTTCGCCGGGCGGGTCGATCCAGACGTCGTTGTCGTTGTCCCAGAAAAAGCACGTATCCGCCGGCAGCGATGGTGAAAAGCCGGTTCCTGTATTGAAGAAGAGCATGTTGCTCTGACCATAGGTCAGCAACACGTTGATGCGGCCCGGCGAAGGGCCACCACCTGTAACTGGCCCCTGCATATGGGCAACGCCCACGCCATCGGCCCACCCGCCATGCAGGCCAATCCTGTCCATGGCGAGCCGGTAGGCCATCAGGCGGCGACCGTCACGACAGTTGCCGTGCCTTCGTCGGCGCGGGCATAGACATCGTCGCCCGTGGTCAGGCCGGCCCACGAGAAGGCCAGCGGCAGCTTCCCGTTACCACCGATCAGGATGTAGTCGGTCGTGGCATCTGAGGGGGTCGACGAGCCGACGTGAATGCGCACGTTCTTGCCCGACATGTACTGAACAAGGCCCGATGCGGAATCAGCCGCGAGCTGCGTGTAGCTGGTGGTCAGCGAGTCGTGATCGGTGCTAGCCGCCATGGGCATTGCCCTCCGGTTGTGCTGCGGCGGCGAGACTGGCCGCCGTGGTTGCGATGGTCTTGTCCGTGCCGGCCTCGGTCTGGGCGATCTTTTCCTGGAGCAACTGCAGCTCCAGCGTGCCCTTCTCCATGTCCTGAGCGTGCCGCTGCGCCGCGTTGGACCGCTCGAGCTCGGCCATGGACCGCTTGTCGTCGCGCTCCATCTGGCGGGCCAGCGCGTCATCGGCTGCCTTGGCTTCCTTGATGCGGTTTTCGACCGCCTGGGTTTCCTGTGCGGTCAGGGCCTTGATGTTTTCGGTTTCGGCGTTCTTGCCGTCGACCAGCGCCTTGGCCTGCGCTTCCTGCTGGCGCAGTTCGAATTCAGCCTGGCTGGCCTGCTGTTCGGCTTGTGCCTTTTGCTGCTCGGGGCTTGGCTGAGGCGGCTGCTTGCCGGCCTCCCTCGCTTTGGTGATTTCCCGGTCGAGCGCGTCTTCGGTCGACTTGCCCAGCGTGAACAGCCGCGCCGTCGCGGCGTAGATTTCGATCGCGCCTTCCTTTGAGATGACGCCCGCATCCACCGCCGGACCTGCCGACTGGAAGAACGCGGCCGAACCCTGCAGGAACTCGGCCTGCTCCTGTTTCTTCTGCGTGAGATCGGCGCGCACCGTGGAATCGCTCTCCACGTCGATGCGGTACATGCGCGTCACGTCATCGTTGAGCAGATGGTTCAGCGCTTCCATATGGGCCAGCTTCTGCCGGCGCTGCTGCTCCATCTGCTGGTGCTGCGCTTGGGCCTGCTGAAGCTGCTGCTGCATTTCAGGCGTCAACTGCTGTCCGGCCGGCGGCGCGGGCGGGGGAGGGATGGGCGCCAGGTCCTGCGGCGTCGGCTTGAGCTGGATGCCCGTCATCGCCTGCAGTGTCTCGGCGGAGAATTTGTCCGGGATGATCTCGGCCATCATCACGAACAGATCGCGTGCCGCCCGCTCCATCATGCGCTGCATCTTCTGGATGCGAAGCGAGCCCCACTGGCTCTTGATCTGCTGGGCCGTGGCGGTTTCGGTCGCTCGGGTCGCGCCGCGAACGATGTCCGAAATGCCGGTGATCTCGTAGATCGCCTGCTTGGTCTGCTCGCGATTGGCATAGAGCTCGCGCAGCGCCTGGATGAACTTATCGATCGGCCAGAAGGCGACGGCCTTCTCGATGCCGCCGTGCGATGCCCATAGTTCCGGATTGGCCACCGGGACGAAATCCACGTCGCCCGCGTCCAGCATGTTCGCCAGTTCGGTCGCGTCGCCCGCATACCAGCCGCGGACGCGCATCTGGTTGGTGATGACCGCAATCCGGCGGGTGGTGATGTCGAGCTCGTCGGCAAGCTTGCGGTAGATCGCGAACGGGTTGACCGGCATGAGCCGGGCCGTCAGTTCGATCGGCTGCATGGGCGTGCAGATCGGGAAGAACTTCTTCAGCCCCAGCGGATCATGGATGATCTTGAGTATCTTGCCCGTCGTCTCTTCGACGAACCATACCCTCCGATCCTTCTTCGACCAGACTTCCCAGACGACAACGTCGTTGTCGGTTTCGCCCTTCTCCAGCTTGTCTTCCGGAAGGGACTGGGCGTCGGTGATCGCCTTGTCGGCAAACGCCTCGAGGTCTTCCATCGGAATGGCGTGGCGGAAGGCGTCCCATGGACGATCTTCCCAGCGCTTGGCCGGGCCATGACGGTAGTCGCGCCAGCTTACGGCTTCGAAGCTGAGCCGCTCGTTTTTGACCGTGGGGCCATCACCGGATTCTGCTTCGTCACCGGGCTCTTCTTTTGCAGCGCTCTCTCGGCCGCCCGGGCTTTCTTCTGCGAAGTCCTCGGCCAGTTCGCGTAGCTCATCGCTGCCCTCGCTCACGTCAGCCTTGAAGCGCAGGCGGACCAGCCCACGGCCGGCTAGGAACGCGTCATGCGCGGCTTGTTCCAACTCGATCTGCAGCCGGCTATCATCCACCTGAATGCGGATGGTTCGCTCCAGCAGCTCGGAACCGTCCTTGGCTACCGGATCGTCATCAGCGAAACGGCGGCGGATGTCGGGCTGCGGCGGCGAGTTGATAATCGCCGGCACGATGGTTTCGACATTGGCGTAGAGGATGTTGAAGTCGAACTTGCCGGCGGTCGCGCCTTCGGTGAGGCCTTCGCCGGTATAGGCGGCCACAGCCTTCTCAGCGTCGTCCAGCCACGTCTTTTCGAGCTTGGCGCTGGCCTCGATGCGTTCGATCCATCGCTTGCCTTCCTTGCGCAAGGCTTCGCCGTCCGGCTTCCGCCGCTCGGTCTTCGTCTCTGCCATGCTGTGTCAGCCCCTTGCTCGGCGCCTGCGGACCAGGGCCTCGACCGCATCCTTGACGGACATGTTGCCCTGGATGCTGCCGTTCGGCCCCGCGGTGTAGGCGAGTTCGGTCGGTTTCTTCGGTGGCGGCGCGGCCTTGATCGCATCGCGCCATGCCAGGCCCAGATAGCGCCACGACGAGCCGATGTGTTCCGCCCAATCTTTCACCGGGTTTTCCCGGAAGGTCTTAAGGTCGTCGTCCCACTCGCGTCGGTAGTTCTTGAGGCCGTCCGTGCCCGTCTCGACACGCTGGCCGCGCTCATCGTCCCCGAGATGGAAGTCGGCGACCTTAATCGCCTCTCGGCCGGCGTGGATGCCTTCGGCTACGGCGATGCGCTTGACCAGTTTGGGCTTTCGCTTGGCCGCCTTCAGCAAGTCCCATCGGGTGTGTTTGGCGCCCCAGATGAAGTCCATGACGTCATCCGGGACATAGTCGTCGCCGTGATAGCCCTTGCCGTTGAGCCAGCCGACCCATTCCTCGAGGTCGTCGCTCTCGGGCCGGTAGAAGTCCACGATCTTGAGCCGGCCGCCGATGACCTGAAAGCACCAGATCGGGTTATTGACGGCCTTGCCCAGATCCCATGCGGTATGCACCGGGTGGTTCGGATCGATGGGAACCAGCCCCATGCGGCCGTCACGCTCGGCCTTTGCGAGTTCCGCGCCCCAGTAGGCGCCGATCATCGCGCCGGCAAATGAGCAGAGATATTCCTGTTCGAAGATCGCAAGGCCCAGGTCGATGCCGTGCAGGTCCTGGTATTCTTTCAGCGCCTCGGCAAGGTCGGCAGCGGATAGCGCGCCGGTGTCCTCGGCAGTCAGCAGCTCCGCGAACCACGTCTCGGGTTGAGCCTTAGCCCGAGCGTACATCGTCCGGGCGTGGTTGTTGCCGCGAGGAGTGGTGATGAAGGCTGCGAACCCGCCAGTCTCGCGGATCATCGGCGAGTGGTACGCCCAGGCGCTGGGGTTGCTCAGCGCCCATTCGGAATAGGCGATGCCCTTGGGGCCCGAACCGACGGTGCTGTCGTAGCGATCCGAGCCGATGAGCTGAAACGTCGCGCCGTTCTTCAGCTCGATGAACATGTCGTCGTCCTGCATGCGCTCGATGAGCGGCTGCGGGAACGCCTCGAATATCCTTCGCTTGCCGGTGTGGCCGTTGACGCCGTTCCAGATCGCCTTGCGGGCCTGCTTCTGCTCGGGGAAGCAATGCCAGTAGGTGCCTGGGTCCTTCAGCGCCAGCTCACGCATTGCGTTCAGGACGATCTCGTCCTTGCCGGCGCGACGATGCCAGATGGCCATCAGCCGATCGTGCGTTCGGTTGACCAGTGCCTCGTGGAAGCTCCGCTGATACCAGCGGACCCGAAACTGGTGCAGCGTCACTTCTTCGGTGGCGCTTCGTAGATGGTCTGGAACGTCATCGTGCCCGAATGCGCAGTTTCCGACTTGTCGCTCAGACCAAGATCGCGGGCGATGATGCTGGGGTTGAGCAGCCCGGCCGACGCGCCCTCGAATTTTTGCGTTCGGATGATCTCGTCCACCCGCGTTGTGATGTCCGCAAAACCATCGGCGTCTCGCCACACGTCCCAGGTCGTGCGCGAGATATCAAGGAAGATGCACAGGCCCGTCACGGTCATGGCCCGCATCTTCGGAAGCTCTTGCAGCTTCACGTCGCCTTGGTAGGCGAAGGCTTGCGATTCCTTCAGCGGGTTGGCTTCCACCCACTGGAAATACTCGCAGCAGGCGTCCCACAGGGCTTCTGCTGTTTCGAACTTGGGCTTGCGGCCATGCGAGCTGCGCATTTGCCAAAAGCTGTTGCCTTCGGGCGCTGCCATTGGATCACTCTGCTGAAATACCTAAGGGCGCCGCACCCTGCTTCGCGCGGTAGATGGGACGCGGTTTCTCTCGAAGGCCGCACGCCGCTTTCAGGTGCTCTGGAAACACGAGGGACGGCGAACCTGTCGCTCGCACTGGCGCGAGGCTGCCGTCCCCGGGAGATGCGCCGTGTCGACCCGACGACTTCGCGGAAGGCGGGTCACACCGCCGCGCCGCGCGCGCTCCGCCGGGCTTGCTGCTAGGCGGGACCTTGGAAATTCGGCAATGCTTCGCTTTGGGCGGCCACTGCAGTAGGGTGGCCCAGATCGGTAGCGCCTCGGCATCTAAGGCTGGCGCTGCTCACCGGTCGTCTGCATGGGTGTGGTATTTGACTACCGCTGATTTGGCAAGTGCCTATGCCGCCGCTAGATGTTCCAGCGGTACCGTGATCTCCCGCTCGCTGCCGAACATCGCCATCACCACCTTGGCCATGTCGCCTTCAATCCGGTCAATCGTGACGACTTTGTCTGCGAACCCTCCAGCGTCAAATTCCGCCGATGCCCGCATCCAGCCCTGTTGCCATCGCCCGATGCGGACGGCGTCGCCGGCCTGCAGGCGCTGATCCTCGATCTCGTCAACGATGCTCTTGGGCGGCAGCCGAAACAGCTCCGGTCCATAGCGGTGGTGCTGCCGAACGATTTCCTTGGGCCGGATCAGCGTGGGGAGCCCGTCGCTCGTTATCGACACCACGCCCGACAAGAGCGGCTCGAGCAGCGGATCCTCGAATAGGCTGCGCCAGGCCGGCGTGCGCGTTTCAAAGCCTGTGATCAGATAGGGACCGAGGTGCGGCAGCGGGAAGCGTGTCACCGACTTGCAGTGCCGCGATCGGCGCCGAGCTCGCCATTCGTGGGGCAGGGCGGTTTGAAACCCCCGGTCCTGCAGAGCCAGCGCCGCTTTGAATACGCGGTTCGGCCGCGCCCGCAGCAAGTACCAGTGCAGCGAGAGAATCTGTTCGTCGAGCAAGTGGAGCCCCCAACATGGTCATTGGGAGCCGGGGCAGGTGAGGCGAGAACGGTATCCTTATACCGCAGCCTACTCTCGTGGTCCAGACTTAGTCATCCGGCCGACCTGATGGTCATATTTTCCGGTTTTGACCGTTTACTGACCTTCGGCGCGACGCTGGTCGCCGACCCGCTGGCGCGCTTGGCATGAACAGTCACGACATATTCGTCCTGCTGCCCCAGGGCTCGGAGCACTGCTGCCGGCTCTTTGGCAATTACGGTCAACAGGACGCGCGACGCGGCGTCGATGGCGAACCGCGCCTGTTCCCAGTCGCGCACTCGCCCGGGGGAAAACCCGAACGCCTCGGCGAACTTGACCTGGCTTAGTCCAAGGCCCTTTCGAATGCCCTTCAGGTCTACCTCTTCCGGAATGTGCGTGACGAAGCCGGCGCGCTCCCCTTCGACATACTCCAAGGTGTCCTGCAGCCCGGCCATGATTTTGCTGAACGCGTTCTTGGTCATTTTCCCTTGCCTTCCTTTTTTACGTACGCCTCGGCAATCGCCTTAACGGCCACCCCGAGGTCGTTGCGCTCCGCCTTGGACAGATTGTCCTTTTCGTTCTTGCCGAACACCGACAGCAGGAACACCGGCAGGCCTTCGTCGTGATAGAACGATACCACCCGATAGCCACCGCGCTTGCCCATCCCCGGCTTTGCGAACCGAAACTTGCGCACCCCGCCCGCACCGGCGATCAGGTCGCCCATCTGCGGGTTATCGGCGAGTGCTTCAACGATCTCAGCGCGAACGTCGTCGGACATGCCAGCAGCCTTGGCGGCGGCAAGAAACGACGGGGTTTCGACAACGGTGTGCATGCGCCCGTATGTACGGGCTGCCCGCACCGTTGTCAATGGGGAATATACGGGCTGCCCGCACCACAGAAGGAGCCAGATGTGGTTCCTTCTGCGTGGGCAATCTGGGGACGCGTAGCCCTGCCTAAGCTCTCGGCAGCCTCAACTGGCAAGACGTGCAAGAGCCGCTGAGCTTGCCGATTATCTTCTCCTTCCACCAGTGGAAGGTGTGCCGCTCGCATTTCGGACAGTCGATAATTCCGACGTCTCCGGGCTGTGGTTCCAGTTTAGCGATATCGACCAGCGCCTGCATTGCGGGAGGGAGCTTCAAGCCGCCGCCTTCCGCCGCTTGCGGGCCTTCTTGAACCAAGTGCTGGCCATCGCCCTGTACATGGGCACGCGATGGGTGGCAGCGAAGGCCTTGGCGTCGGCGTCTAGGGTCAGCCGGGCACCGTCAATCGCCAGCCAGAGCATGTCCGCGTCGACCTCGTCGAATTCGGCGTCGGTCAGCAGCAACTCGGCGGCCTTCATGTGTTGACTGGTCACCGGCGCCAGCTTGCCCTTGGCCAGTTGCTCCAGCACGACTGCGGCGCGACGGTCGCCCCATTCCTTACGCAGCGCCGATATCCCGCCGACGGCGATGGTTTCCCCGTCGTGGTAATCGCCCTTACTGGCCGGGTACCGCAGCACCGTGAGCCCGGCACGCTCCGCCACCATGATCACCGCCAGCGCGTCGGCATCGCCGGCTGCGTGCTGCGCCCAGAACAGCTGCAGGCTCGACACGTTGCGGCGATCCTTGTTGATCGCGACGAAGTTCTCCGCCTCGCCGGCCGTGCCGTCGGTTTCGATGATGACGGCGGGCACCACCGTGATCGCCGGATGCCGTTTGGCTGCCTCGAGCCGATGCTGACCGTCAGTGACGTGGTATCCGCCCTCGACCTTGGCGACGACGATCGCGCCAAAGCTCGACCAGGTGAACCACTCCAACATTCGCTGCACGCGCGCCTCGTCGAGCTCGCGCTGATAGGTCGGGTCCACGGTGATCAGATCCTTTTCGATCCAATCTAGCACCGGCGGTTCGCCAGGGTCGCGATATGCCACCGCGACCCCCTCCAAATCGGCCATCGTCACGCCGCCTTTCTTGCTTCGATGGCATCGAGCACGGCCGAAGCCGCCACGGATGCTGCCATCTGCAGGGTATCCAACATGACGAAGGGTAGGTCGCTCAACTCGTCGTGGCCCGCGCGATTTTCCTGCTCCTCGGCCGCGTACCACGCAAGATGCGCCATCAGCGCGCGCAGTCCGGCAACGTCAACGACGGGCGTCGCCAGCAGATGCAGCATGGCATCCGCCTCCGCTTCTTGCGCCTGAAAGGTTTCGTCGACGCCCTCTGCGATCTGGAAATGCACCCAGGCGGACCAGTGACCGTTGATCGCCAGATGCAGTCCGGTATCGACGCCATCAAGGACCGGATAATAGCCGGGCACCTTGGCGGGGTAGTCGCTTTGGCTCAGGGCCGTCAAAGCGCGTCCGAAATCGAGGAAGCCCTCGAGTTCTTCGCTGGGCAGCCGCCTCACCAACTCGTTGAATTCGTCGATTGCTGCGGCCGGCGTAGTGCCGACCGCTCCGGTGTCAATCTTGGTGCTCATGATCAGGCCGCCTGCTCGAGGCCGTTGCCGATGGCAGCCAGCGCCGACAAATATTCCTCGTAGCTGTCCGTCACGCCCAGCGTGGTCAGGTAGCCGGCCTGCGCAGCAACCTCGGCGACGCTCTGAGGGACATACCGCACCACCGCCCGCAGCGTCTCTACCTCGGCATCGTTGGCGGCGTTGAAGGCGTCGATTGCCGGCTGAAACGGTGCGCGGCGCTGCTCCAGTTTCCGGGCGGCTTCACGATAGTAAACGGCGGTGCATTCGGTCAGGCTGGCGGCGACGGCCTGCCGGATGCGGTCGGCTTCCTTCGGAAACGACTTTTCAAGGTAGCCGACGCCGCAGTCGCGCAGCCAGCTGTCGTGCTCGTCGGCGATCCGCTTCACATCTGCGTCCGCGTCTTCGCCATAGACCTCCACGTAGACCGGTATCTTGCCGCCGACAATTCGGGCAGGGGTCAGGATCGGGTCTTTGCTGCTCAACGCCTCCAGCGCGTCCTGCGCCTCGTCTTCGGCGTCCGTCGTGTCGCCGAACGCTGCCCATGCCACCTTGTGCGCTTCGATCAGCGCCTCGAGGGTGCCGGTCGGACGGATCGGGTTGTACCGGTCGGCGGCGTCGCACACGTCGTGCATGAGCTGCGACACCATCCTGCCTTCCCAACTTTCCGCGGACTCGATAACCCCGACCCCCCCGTCCTGCGTCAGTTCGAAATACAGGCCGATGCTCTTCGCCGCGATGCCTTGCAGCGTGTGTGGTCGACACCAGTTCACCGCCTGCAACAGCAGGGCAGCGCGATCGCCCACCACGCTGTAGGCACGAAGCGCCTCGCGCCATTCGGCATAGCCCGCGCAGTCCTTGCCCTCGTTATCGTAGTACCGCGCCTTCCCCGTGGCCAACTTGACGGAAGCGTCGTGCCATTCGCGCGTAGCGACCACCGTCTTCCAGCGCCTGGACGCCTCTTCCGCCAGCGGCATCAGTTCTGCCGCCATGGCGACTAGAATGCTGTCGTCGGCCGGATTTACAGTCTGCCACCGGTCGAAGAAGGACGCTGCATTCGGGAGAACCTCGACGATCCTGACCCCCGCCAGATGCTCGACGATGTCGTAGACGTGGAACAGGTCGTCGGGGTGATCACCGACGACCACATCATCGCCGCGCATTTCGTGGATGATGTGCACGCCCTCGCCTTTGAAACCAGCGTCCCAATCGGCCCTGCTCGGGGTGCCGACCATGACAAGCGAGCCGACGCCGATCTGGTCCAGTGTCGAGAGCATCGCATTGCGCCGTTTCAGTTCCGACCGATCTTCTTCGCCGTCGGCATCGTCGCGCTTCACCTTGGCCATGACCTTGGCGACGACCTCGGGCGCGGCGGGGAACGAACCAATGCTGCCGGGCAGGCTCGGGGATCCGATCTTGACGCCGTTTGCGGTGGTGCGGGTGGTTGTGGTATCGGTGGTGTCGGTCATTCTGAAATTCCTCTCACGGATTTTTCGGTGGCTACTTCGAGGGGTGGACCGTTGGCGCGGTCTGCCCCTCACTGTTTTCTGCTGCTAGGCCCTTTTCGATCAGGATACGCGCGGCCTTCGCCTTGCTCCCGATCTGATTTCTCCACCGGTACGCTTCGATCGCTTCCGTCTCATCGTCCGAAAGCATCATCGGGAACCGGTTGTTTCGCACCTGAGCCATCAGGCCCTCCTTGTTTGTGCGGCTGACACAACTTGTGCTAGTTGTGCTACGTTGCTCTTTGAGCGGCGGCGTGTCAATGCTACTGGCACAACTTGTGCAGGAAAATTTTGATGGCGGACGAGAAGCCTCCGAAGGACAACCGCGTCCCGATTATGATGAGCGATGCTGAGCTCGGGGCCATCGACAACTGGCGATTTGAAAACCGCATAGCGACCCGCTCGGAAGCCATCCGCCGACTGTGCAAGATCGCCCTCTTTGTCGACGACAAACTTGATCTTCTATTGGAGGACTTGGGGGCGGCGGCCAACAGTGTGCTCGACGTGGTGAACCTCACCGAGGAGCCCCCTCCACTCGATTCCTGGGAGTTCAGGTTGCTTGACGCGGTTTTCAGCGGCGACGGCGGTCTAATCAAGGCGGTTGGCGATCTTGAAGAACTTGCTGTGGTGACACGGCCGTATCGAACCGCGCCTTCTCTGCAAGAAGCGATAGAACAGGCAGCCCGCGAGCGCGTGCTGCATCTCGGCCGACGCGAGGATGCGCAAGCGGAGGAAAAGGCGGCAAGAGACGAGGGCGTTACCAAAAGCAAGAAATAGGACAGCCCTCGCGTGCACGCACATGCACGTGCACGGCGCGCGACACGCGCGTGCGTATGCGATGGGCGGAATCGGTTGCTCAACCCATTGCCAGTCCTTGCGAAATCGGCCCCAAACGGGATTTTCCCGTGATGTGGACTCATGCCGCACCGCCGTCCGGATCATCGCCGCAGACCATACGGGCGTTGACCTCGTTCGCGACGAGCGTGGCAAGTGCGTCGAGCTCCAGCGTCAGGCCGCGGCTTTCCTCGATGATCATCAACCCGCCTTGCAGCTCTTCGAGAACGGAGTATGGCATTCCCCGTATGCTGGCCTCGACGACCTCCAACGCCGTGCCAATCTGCTGCTGCGCGTTGACCAGCACGCCGTGCGCCAACGCGCTCATCTCCGGACTGTCCTCGAGCTCGTCGGCAAGCCGGTGAGCTTCTTCGAACTCGGCCTTGGTCACCGGCCTCTGGCGAACAAAGCCCATAACGTCGCTCTCGAATGACCTTTGGAGCGGGCGCCGATTGACAACGGATCCCGGCACCGCCGTCGCGCGCGGGTCGGACCTACCTTTGCGTCTGGCGTACCGTTCGGCCGCCAAATTGATGACCATCTCGGTCATGCTGCTTCCTTTTCGGATTGCGGTCGACGGGACCATTCCGTCCAGCCGGTGCCGTCGTTGGGTTTGAGAAGATGCTCTGGTGCGAGGCAGCCCGGCTGTCCGGGCGCCGGCCCCCATTCGCCCGTGGCCCAGATCGATTTCGACCGGGCCCACGTGAGGCGCTTTTGCCAGTCATCCTCGGAAACCGGCTTGACCGTTTGCAGGAAACCCTCGGCACGCCCTTCGGTGATGAAGCGGACCATGTGCACCGGCCGGTAGTCCGGCGTCGCTCGGCAATGGGCGACGAACGCCGGGATCGCCGCCGCTACGTTGGCGCGCTCGTCGGCACCAATCCGAGCCCAAGCGGTGGCGGCCTTCTTTTTCGACATCAACCGATCCGTCGGATAAGCGAGCCAGGCGGCTTCGAAGTCTGGGGGGTACGCCGACCTCTTCGAAGCCTTCTTTGCAGGGGCGTCCGAAACGCCAGTTTCGGACAAGATATCTTCTTTCCCTGTTTCCCTGTTTCTTATCTGTCCCGCTGCTGTCCCGCTGCTGTCCCGCTCGGTGTCCCGGTTGCCGTCCCGCTCTGGCAGTCCGACCTTCTGATATTCGTCGTAATTACAGATGGTTACGACAGTGACGCCCTGTCCCGCTGCTGTCCCAATCATGGTCCCGATTTTCAATCGACCGAAAAACCGATCAACGCGCGATTTGCTCCATGCCCACCGGTCCGCGAGGAAGCGGATTGAGTGCGCACATTGCCCGCGTTTCAGGTCGACCTGCACGCTACCCACCCTAATGGTAGTGGGCCGCCAGGCCGCTTCCGAGATCAGGAACAGCCATGCCTCGCGCTCGGTGAACGGCTCTTTGGCGAACGCCGGGTGGTCGAAGATCGCCCGCGAAACCGCAAAGACACTGACGCTGCCGTTACGCTGCACGGGTCATCTCCCCGTATCCACGCCGAGCGGCGTTCCCGAAGTGCGAGCATCCGATGTCGACGAACAGTTCGATCGTATCGATCCGGCCGTTGCGCTGCTTCGCGATCTCGACCTCGGCCTGATGAAGGCACGCGGCCAGGTCCGCGTCCCGCTCAATCTGCTTGTCGAGCGTCGACGGCTTTTCCCGGGCCAGGTAGTAGGCGTGCCGATACAGGAACATCACCATATCGGCGTCCTGTTCGATGGCTCCAGAATCGCGCAGATCGGCGAGGGTGGGGCGCTTGTCGTCGCGCTGCTCGACGGCCCGGTTGAGCTGCGTCAGCAGCAGCACGGGCAGGTCGAATTCCTTGGCCAGTTCTTTCATCCCCTCGGTGATCTCGCCAAGCTCAAGCACCCGGTTGCCGGAATAGCGGCTGGTCGGCTTCACCTTCAGCAAATGGTCGACCACAAGGAGATCGAGGGCGAAGCCGCCGGCGTCAAACTCGGCGGCCATGCCTTCGACCTTCGCCCGAATGTCGGAAATCGTCAGCCCGGAGCTGTCTTCGATGCGAACCGGCAGTGCCGCCATATCGGCGGCGATGGCGTCGAGATATTCCAGCTCGTCGTTGCTGGCGCTGCCGTTGATGATGCTCTCGTACGGGATAGTCACCGCCCGCCGGAAGGCCAGGTCGGACAGCAGCCGGGGTGAAAGCTGCTCATGGCCCATCTCGATTGAGAGGAACCCGACTCCGTTTCCAGCTTTGGCGGCCGACAAGGCAATACTGGTCCCCAAAGTGGTCTTGCCCATGGACGGCCGGGCGCCGAGAAGGATGAGGTTCTTGCGCTGCAGGCCGCCAGTGATGCGGTCGATGTCAACAAGGCCGGTGGTGATCCCGGTGAGGCCATGCCGCTCACGTGCGGCTCGCGACGCGGCCAGTGAGGCTTCAGCGCTCTCCCCTAGCCATCTGGCGGTACGACCCCGGCCGCCCCGCCGCAACGTTGATCCAAGATCGTCGACGGTGGACGCGAGGCTCCGAAGTAGCGACTGTACATCGGTTTCTGGTGCCGAGGCGGCGATGGCAACAGTCTTGGCCTCCACCGCCAATTGGATGCGCGCCCACTGCGCCACCACCTTCCGCGCCGCAGCCATCGTGGTGCCGGCGCTATACAGGGTATCCGTGGTGCATCTGCCCATGTAGGCACCGAGTTCGAGGCCCGTACCCGCCTTGAAGGTCTGCAACACCTCCGGCTGGATGAGGCGCAACACCACCGGCACCGTGGTCGAGCTGAAATGTTCCAGCGCCAGCCGCGCCGCAGCAAAGATGGCCTGGTGGATAGGGTCTACCAACTGGTGGTCGTCCATGAAGGCAAAGACCGGGCGGTGATCGCCGCCGGCCAGAATGGCACCGAGCAATTGCTGCTCGAGCTCGATGACGAAGCCGTCGTCAGCCACGCGTCAGAACCTCGTAAAATCTGTCGTAGGCCTCGACGGCCGCGCGCATGTGGATGATGTTTCCCACCTTCTGCGCCTTGGTCAGCGCCGCCCGGAAGTCTTCGAAGGCGGCGTCGAGATCGCCGTCGTCGGCAACCAGCTTGCCGCCTTCGACCGTCGCCAAAGCTTGGGCGTCCACGATCCTGTCGTGTTCCATCAGGCATCTCCATTTCGAACTGTCGAGCCGGAACGGATGGAGGTGTTCTCGCCTCACCCGCCCCGGCTCAAGCGCCGCCGCGGCGCTATTCGTCAGCCGGCGCGCCTGGTCGGCGTCGCCTGAAGATCTTTGCGATCACCCGGTCCCAGTAGAGCTTCAGCCTCAGCCACAAGAGCGAGACGAGCAGGGGTCGGCGGGAGTTGTTTGGCGATTTCGAGCTCATGGCGGAGTTTGGCCTCTTGCCGCGCGCAGGCCGTGTCATAGGCGGCCTTGATCCTCAGCCACGCGGCCACGGCCATCTGTTTCGGTTTGCGGTAGCGGAGCGCCCAGAAGGTCTGAGCGGGGATCCCATACGCCTGCTCGGCGCGGTGCATCGACGCTTCGACGGTATCGCCGGGACCTTGGTGGACCCGATCCAGCAGGGCGTCGGCCCAGACCGCCGCCTTGTCGACGGCATCTGCATCATCGACGACGGTCAGGTCAGTCATAATTTGCCCCAAACGCAAAGGATTTCTCGGCATGTGCAATCGCTCCAACGCTACGTTTCTCAGCGTTGAAGACGACGTGCAGACCGAAAGGACTATCGAAGTGACCGTGAGAAAGACCGAGAGCCTGGCAGCTGTAGTGATCAATCTCGCGGCGGAGCGCGCCCGTAGACGCGCCAAAATTCAGGTTCGCGGCGAGCCCCGTGCCGCGCCGCTGGTGCCGGGGCCGATCCCCAATGCCGCCATGCTCCGGCACCAGCACCCCCGGAGCAGCCGTAATCGGCGCTGGGGGGATGAGTAGGAAGCCGGCCGCGATGATCGCGTGCCGTCGCCGGCTTCCATCGCTGAGGTGGCGCAGCGAATTCATTCAGGCGGCGATCCGGTCGCTGTCTTCGGTCACACCGTCAGCGTGCCCCAGCTGGGCAATGTTTCGAACCGCCCTGCCCAACGCCAGCAATTCGTGCACTTCGTCCGCGCCGAATTCCTGCAGCAACTTGAGAACCGCGTGTTCCTGGAGGCGCCTACGCAGATATGCAGCAGCACTGGGCGCGATACGAGCAATGCCTTGTTCCCACCCAGCCACCGTCGAGACGTGGTTGCCAATTTCATCGGCCAGTTGCTGCTGCGTAAGCCCGAGTTGCCCGCGGCAACTTTTGATTTCTGATGGCTCCATCCCGCACCTAATGTGAAGAAGCTTGGATGGTGATCATCTACGAATTTCCCGTAGAAAAGTCAATGGTCGGTTACGAGAAATCCGTAGCTTCGTGTGGCATAGTCACCTTTATGAGCGACCCAGCAGACTATTCGACCACCGACGGACGGCTCCGTGCAGCTTGGAAGGCTGCTGGTTACAATTCCGCCGCTGACGTTGCCAAGCGTACCAACATTCCTTACTCGACGTTCGCCGGCCACTCGAACGGTAGTGCTGGCATCCCGGTTGAGGCGTTGAAGCGGTACGCTGACGTGTTTCGCGTCAATATCGAGTGGCTGATGACAGGCCGCGGTCGCATGATGCGAGAGCAGACAGTTTTAGTCGGCGAGTCTGTGACTCGAGGGCTTGCGGTTGTCGGCAAAGCTCAGCCTGGGATTTTTGTCGATGCAGCCGCAGCGGAAATGGGGCAAGACCGCCGAATCCCCGTGATGCCGTTGGTGCAATTCTTCAAGGCTTCACAGTATGCCCTTGAGGTGGTGGGGGATAGCGTGGGCGACGTCCTTGCTGAGGGCGAATTTGCAGTCTGCGTAGAGTACCCCGAGCCGGACCTTGGTCTGAAAGGCGGCTCTCTGGTTCACATTGAGCGCCATCGTGACGCCGGTCAGTTGGTTGAGACGACGATCAAGGAACTGCAGCAGCGCGGAAACGACTGGTGGGCCATTCCTCGTAGCAAGAACCCGAAATGGCAGGGCTTCCGGATTAGCGGGGACGACAGCGTCGTTATCAAAGGCATAGTGACCGGGGTCTACCGCCGAATCGCCTTTTAATGACCGCTACGATCTTTCCGTAGCCTTGAGCCTAAAAATGCTTCATGCTACGAAGTAGTCGTAGAATGAAGCTCAGAAGTCGCCCCGCGAGTGAGAATGCTGAGCAGCTGCCCTCTGAGGTCGCTGCGATCATTATCGCCCTTGCCAAGGAGCAGGCGCGGCGCGACCACTATGCCCAGAACGGGGAAGCGGCCGGCGAAGCCAGCCGACGCACGGCATGACCAAGGCGGCGATCTACGCGCGCTTCAGCTCAGACCTTCAGCGCGATCGGTCCATCGAGGATCAGATCGAATCCTGCCGCGCATATGCCGAGCGGCAGGGCTTCGACGTCGTTGAGGTCTATGCCGATCGCGCCAAGTCGGGCGCTTCGATGCATGGCCGCGACGGCATTCAGCGCCTCATCAGCGACGGCCGCCAGCGGCTCTTCGATGTGGTCGTGGTCGAAACCCTGAGCCGCCTTGCCCGCGACGAAGGCGACCGCGCCGAGATCAGGAAGCGCCTCACCTTCGCTGGCGTGAAGACCATGACGCCGAGCGATGGCGAGGTCACCAGGCTGACCGACGGCATCAAGGCGATCATCGACGCCCAATACCTCGAGGATCTGAAGGTCATGGTCCGGCGCGGCATGGCCGGCGTGACCCGCGACGGCCGCCATGCCGGGGGCAGGGCCTATGGCTATCGCCCCATCCTGGGCAAGCCGGGCGAGCTCGAGATCGTCGACGATGAAGCCGCAATCATCAGGCGCATCTTCGCCGAGTATGCCGCCGGCAAGATGCCGCGCGCCATCTGCGCTGCCCTGAATGCCGAAGGGGTGAAGCCACCGCGCGGCACGTACTGGTCCGACGGCGTGCTGCGAGGCAACCGGGTCCGTGGTCATGGCATCCTCGTCAATCCTATCTACAGCGGCGAGATCGTCTGGAACCGGGTCCGCATGGTCAAAGACCCCGACACCGGCAAGCGCGTGTCGCGCCAGAACCCAGTCGATGAGTGGCAGCGGGCTGCTGCTCCGCATCTTGCTATCGTTGATCAGCAGACTTTCGCGACGGTACAGGCCAAGCTGGGAGATATCGGTAAAGCCCCCGCATGGAAGGCGCGGCGCCCCAAAGGCCTGTTCGCTGGGCTGTTGCAGTGCGGTTGCTGTGGCGCCGGCATGTCGATCAAGGATCGTTCCGCCGGGAGGGTGCGAATCCACTGTGCCGCCGCCAGACAGGGCGCCTGCACCAACACCCGCACCGAATATCTCGACACCATCGAACCGGTCGTGCTGGACGGCCTGAAAGCCCGCCTGAAGGACAAGGCCGCCATCGCGCTCTACTTGCGCACCTACAACGACGAGCGCCGCGCCCTCGCGTTGGATAGCACCAAGCACAAGGCGCAACTCGACCGTCGGCTGGCGTCCGTTCAGGGACAGCTAGACCGTGCGATCGGCTTGGTCATCAAGGGATTGATCGGCGAGGATGATGCCGCGGCCGATATCGCTCGCCTCAAGGCGGAGCGGGCGGAGATCACCGCCCAACTGGCATCTGTCGGCGAAAAGCCGAAGGTCATCGAGCTGCACCCGGCAGCTGTGACCACGTACCTCGATACCGTCGACCGGCTCGAGGTAGCACTCAGGGAAGGCAGCGAACGCGATCACCCGGCCGCCGAACCTATCCGAGCGCTGATCGATCGCATCGTCATCACGCCCGGCGCGGCGAAGATCGCGACCGTGCGAGTTGAGGGAAAGCTCAATGCCCTGATCGGCGGCGAGCAATTTCCTGCCATGCGGCTTGGGGTAATTAGTGGTAGCGGAGGAGGGATTTGAACCCCCGACACACGGATTATGATGCCGTTAATAGCGTCCGGAATCCGGTGGTATTGGGCTCCATGTCGCGCCTGTGTCACGCTAGCCACTTTGTGGGCCCGATGTGACCGAAAACCCGCTGCGGGCCAAGGCGGCGACCATCGAGCCTCCAATCTGCCCAGTAGCGGCCTCCCAATCTTCGTAAACTCGCACGGATACTTTTCGGTCCGAATACTGTCGGGACTGCCGTTGCGCCGTCTGCTTGAACCTTGAGATTGACCGGGAGATGCCTTGAACCGTGGGGTATCGGTCAAAGCTAGGCAGAAACGAGTGTTGGATGAATCGCTTCTTGACGATGAAATCCTCGATGTTGTCGGTCGTCCACACCCAGTAGTTTCGCTCCGTGTCGTTCGATGGCTTCGCGTCCCCGTCGATGAAGCGCTTAGCGAAGTGCCTAGCATCGATAGCCAGGTCGTTGAACAATGCGCCATCGACTATAAAGATATCTAGGTCGGACGTGTCGTTGAACGCTCTCCCAAAATCGCTGCCCAAAGAGTACCCGAGCCTAGCGCTCCCGGTCATGCTTATGTGCTTTGGGCTGATCTCAAGGCTTTGCGCCATCGCTTCTCGGGCCGCTTCGAAAGCCATGGGATGGTCGCGAAAAACATATGGCACTCCTTCGGATAGCCACTGCCTAGCAAACCTGAAAACTTCACGCTTTGAGATGGGTACGGTTTTGTCCCAGTCGCCGGGATTTGGGTATCGAGACGTCAGGCTAGTTGTCCATCCCGTGTTTGCCTCTGGACCGGACAACAATTTCTTCAATGTACTGAGCACGTTTCAGCACCCTTTCTAGCTTCTGCCTAGATGGATGTTGCGGCAGTGGGTACTTGAGCATTGCTGCAAAGAAGGCAGCCTCCTTTGCCGTAGCCTCAGCCAAGTTGATGCGATGTGTCGAAGCGATAGCCTCAAGGCCGTTGCCCTGCCAACCGAAGTACGCAACCTTTAGGTACGCAAGTGCCAGTTGGCGCTTAGTGAAGCGTTGGGAGACATGAATCGCAATAGCGATCTCTGAAAGCTTTCTGCCAACGGTGAGTTCGTAGCGACCCCTTATGGTGCGAACTAGCTGCTGTTCAATCGTACTCGCGCCACTGATCTTGCGGTTCAGCAAGTAACCCGTGACCGCCCGAATGATACCAATTAGGTCGAAGCCAGGGTGAGAATAAAACCTTCGATCTTCACCCGCGACCAGCGCAGCCAGCGCCCGGTCCAAACCAGCGGACGGAGGTATCGGTGATCTGGAAAGGTCATGAATTGCGCGGACTATCGCCCGCTTCTCGACCCCAGTTCTTGTCATGCAAGCAAAGCCGTTTCAGCGGCAGCCAGCTCATCTGAGTCATCGCCCCTTGGGAAGAGGTGACCGTAGACGTCCATGGTCATGACGATAGATGAGTGCCCTAGGCGCTCTTGTACCACCTTGGGCGGAAGCCCAAGCCCGCCATCCTCACGGCGATTAATGCACCAAGAGGCGTAGAAGTGACGGAGGGCGTGGAGGCCCGTGTACTTGGCGGTCCTAAGGGGCAGGCCATCCGCTCCCACTAGACCGCTATCGACTGTGACGCCGGCCGCCAACTGGACCGGATGGAGGCCCCTATTGATGATGTTCGCATGCGACTCCACATTTCCATTTCCGTTCGGGAAAACTAGGTCCAGCACCCGCACCCGGTTGCCCTTATCTTCCGTCTTGTCGGTGGCCTTCTTCGGACAGACCAGCTTCCACTCGCGGAGGGTATTGAGCACGAGCGGAGGCATCGGGACCTCGCGCTCCGAGGTCGCGGACTTAGGTCGGCCAATGTCATTGAAGCGGTCGGCACGCTGCCGGACATGGAGAACCCGCTTGTCAAAGTCCACGTCCTCCCACTTGAGTCCGCGAAGCTCGGAAGCCCGAAGACCGGTGAAAATACCGGTAAGGAGGAGGGGGCGCCAGGTCCCTTCCAGTTTGCCGACGATAGCCTTTATTTCGGCGGGCATCGGGATGTCCCCGCCGACCACAAGCTTTCCCTTCTGACGCTTCTCAAGGCGCCGATCCTTACCTAGCTTCCGTGCGCCGCGCATATCCCTCACAGCGTTGCGGCCGACAAGACCGCGCTCTTGTGCGTCAGCAATAAGGGAGCCAAGGCTACTCATTACCTTTCGGATCATTGCCGGGGACCTCTTGGCTTTGCGGCGACCCTTCGGGACCAGCACTTCATCGCGGAGCGTGTCGCGAAAGTTCGAGATGACGGGAGCGTTTAGAGTCGTGAGTTTCTTATCCGCGAGGTGCGGGAAAATGTGGAACTCAAGGTGCTGTTCGTATTGCGCGATAGACGTGCGCTCAAGACCGGCCGCTCTGGCTTCGGCCAGCCATAGCTTGCTCGCCTCGCGAACCGTTACCGAAGCTCCATCAGCAACGTGGACGCCCCTGCGGACCTCCACACGCGCGGTGGCGGCAAAATCGTCCGCGTCCTTCTTCCGCTTGAACGTCTTCAGGCGACGGACACCAGAGCCGTCCACGTAGTCCACCACCCACGCCTCGTTGGCTTCGCCCTTGGCGTTGGTCCATTCACGCTTGCGAACCGACATGGCGCACCTCCTCTAAAGGAACATGTCGCGGCTTGTCGCATGATTTCCGTTTGTCTGAAAGCAGGGAAGGAGTACTCCCGATGCCAAGGTTAACTCAGGTGGTGCCGTCCCTGTTTAGCAAGATGCCGAAGTAGGGCCTCCATTTGGCGACGCTCTCGCGGGTGAATCGCTGTACATCTGGAAGGTAGCAACATTGGGACATGTAAGCATTGGCGCGTACAACTCGAAGGGGACCTGATTGGCCGGTCAGCCTGAAAACTCTGTCCAAGAGACAATTGCAGGGGTTGAACGACGCTGAGTATGGAGCGCTAAAGGGGCGCGTGAAGCGAAGAGGTATTCAGCGCACTGGCAGCCAAAAGTTCGGTCAGAAACTGGCTCGGAAGATTGAGTTGCGGCGGCGCCCACAGAAGCGCGTGCAGTTCTCGAAAGAACTGCTTCTGGCCAAGCGACGCGAGTGCGAGATCATGGACGCGCTAGTGCCTAACCGATCCGCAATATGGCGGTCCGACATAGCGCGGCGCCGCAGGACGGTCCGTATTCCGGTCACCGACTTTTCCATCCTTGATGATCCCGACGGCGCGCTAGGCATTCTAACGCAGATTGCTAGAGCGGAGTGCGACGCGGCTGCGGTTGAGGTCGATTTTCTTGACCCAGATATAGTTGATGTCGGGCCATTTCTCGTCTTGGGCATCATGTTTGAGCGGATGGCACCGCTCGTTACTGGCGGACGGGTGACGCAGCAGACGATGAAAGTGCTGGAGGCCGTCAATCTCCGGCAATTTCTTCGGATGAGACCATTCGGCGCGAAGCTGAAGTTCGGAGATATTTGGGCACTCCCGCTGGAGCGACGCCGAGGGTCGGGAACCTCAACAAGCGAAAACGTGGCCTTTGAACCTAGCAGGGCGGAAATTGTTGCGGACCGCACTGCCCGACATGTCGATCATTGGCTAAGCAAGATCGAGCCTCCGTCATCCCTAACCACTTGGGGGGCCAGCAAGATCAAGGCGTTCGTCGGGGAGATACTAAACAATGCAGAGCGCCACGGCCGGACTGGCGGCGATGGTGAATGGATAGCTGCCGGTTTCATGGCTCGGAGGGAAATCAAGATAGAGGGGGAGATAAGCACCGTACACGTCTGCCATCTCTGCTTCTTCAACCCTGGTCGCCCAATAGCTGAAACCATCACCGACTCACCGGCTACTATCCGAAACCAGGTAGACAGTTATCGAAGGCGCCACCGTGGAGCGGGCCAGCACCACGAGACGCTCGCCACCGTCTTCGCACTCCAAGACGGCATATCGCGAATAGACCAGGGAGAGGGCATGCCATCTGGTGGCACTGGACTGATGGACATCGTCGAGTTTGCAAATGAGGTAGGGAAAACCGACCTACCCGAATTGTCAGCCAAGGTTGCGATAATGTCGGGGAGAGCCTACATCCGCTTCGCGCAGCCCTTTGCACGCGGTTTATCGTCTGGTGACGGTGAGCCGCGATTGCAGTGGTTTAACGCCGACAATGATGTTATGGAGCCGCCCGCCGAGACGCACGTTAAGACGCTTGCGAAGCGTTTTCCCGGAACACTCATATCGCTTCGCTTTGTGTTGGACGGGTCCGTAAAAGCTCGGGATGCCTGAAATGAGCTCAAACATGGTCAACTTCGCCGAACTCACCGACAATGGGAAGGTGCGCAACCTCTCCGGTAAGGAGCGCGGTATTGCGGCCAGGAGGCAACTCCACATTGACGACCTCGACAACACCGATGGCGTTGTTGAAGTAGTGGTCCCGGACTATGTGGACACCATTTCCCCATCGTACTTCCAGGGGCTTTTTTCCGAGAGCATCGCGCGTTTGAATGGTCGCGACGGGTTTCTGCGGAAGTATCAGTTCCAAAGCTCCAACCAAGTTCGGCAGTGGATTGACGTTGGCATCCGCAACGCAACAGCAAGTCGGCGACCGCTGATTTAGCGGTCACGCCGTGGGGGCAGGCCGACTATGGAGACTGCTGACTGGTTAGCCTTGGGCGCTATCGTTCTTTCCTGCTACACCTTCGTTGATGGCCGGCTGATAGAGAAGCGGCTGGCTCGAAAGGCCGACGCTAGAAGCACATTCGACGGGCTGGTCACCACTCCGGTTGAAGCGAAGCTCTCGACACTTGAAGACGCGGTGCGTGAAGTCGCAAGCGATGGGGCCGACGCGGCAGACCAAGCGGCGCGCCTTGTCGAGGTGACTAGATGGGTACGCCGAACCTACAGCCCTTGGTTTGTCTCCTTCGAGGCGTTTCTACAAGCGAACACAGAGGCGAAGCTTAGTGAGCTTTCCGACCTTCTATTCCAGTTTCACGACGAGGTCGCACCGCTCTTCGACGCGCTAGGCAATGCAACCTCGGAGCGCGACATAGACGAAGCTGGAAATGGTGCGATAAGCGCGAGCACCCGCTTCGTGGCTCGGATAAGAGCCGAAATTCAACAGATGCGTTTGCAGTACTAGCACCTTACCGGTGGCCAGCGCGGCGGGACGGCCGCTCCATGATGTAGTCGTGCGTCGTCTCCACCGGTATCGCCCGCCCATCCTCCGCCACCCGGCCGGGCGTGAAGTCGATGACGGGCCGGGCGGCGCCGCATGCCTCGCACCGGATGACGGCGTAAAGCTCGGCTTGGTCCTGATAGAAATCGAAACCATCGCCGTAGATGAAGGACACCGTGAGGGGGTCCATGAAGCTCTCGTGCCCACATCGGCACGCGATGCGGAGCACCAGTCCGGCGTCAGTGATCTGCCGAGCGGTTCGCAGGTTGGACATGGCGACTCTCCATCGGGTGGAGAGTCAGCATGCCAGAACAAAAAGAGAACAAGGTGCTAGCTATAGCGGCTCGACACTGGCACTGATCCGCTCGCCCCGCAGTGTGCAAAGGCCCTCCATCTCCTGAGGAACGCCGAACGCATTCTCGCCCGTGAACACGCTTCTCATCTGGTAGCCGTCAGTGGTCTCCCTAGCTCCCGTGGTTTCCAGCAAGCTGAAGGTTGCCGGGTGCTGTAGGTGACGCTTGAACATGTCAGTGCACTGGATGATGAAGCTGTCTTCTACGCTCATGCTGGAACTCGAACCCAGTACACACGAGCCCAGCCAAGCAAGTAGTCCCAGACTAACGACACCGCCCACAACCTTGTCGACTGTCGTTTGCGGCTTCTTCGCTTTCGCACTGTCGGTCGAAATGAGGGTCAAACCGTACCTCCTCTAGCAACGGAGGCCAGAGTACCCCGAGCGGGTTGCCGCATGCTGGCTGGACTAAGTAAAATTGCGGCCGCGTCCGGTCATCTATCCTCACCAAGCCGATCTAACTCGCTCACGGTGAGCCCCGTCCGTCGCATGCCCTGCACCAATGCGAGTGCCTGAAGTCGCCGTTTCAACGTCTCACCCCGGCGCCGACCCTCAAGCGAGCGGCGGACCAAATAGCCGACACCTCCGAGTACTGGACCCGCAACAACCATCCACCAAGTCTGCATCTTGTCCTCCATTGAACTTGGTGCAGTGTAGGGCCGGGCACGGGTGAGGGGATAAGTGATGGACCAAAGAGACGAGGTGATACGAATCCTCACAGACTTGCTCGCCATTGCCAAGGTGGCGATGCCGGACTTTCTCTACGCCCAAGACCCGCGAGTTCACCGGGCTCGCCAGATGATCGAGTCCATGTCCGGTGTATCGGTTGGCAGGCCGCCGAACGTCATCCCGTTCCCCGGCGAGATGATCGACCTAACCGCGCCCCGTACCCTCGCGGAGGTGGAGCACATGCCGGGCGCCGAGCCGCCGTGGGACATCACCCTCGGCTTGGACGTCTTCATGGAGTCCGACCTCGCGCCGCCAACTCGTTCCGAAGCCGTGGTGATGATCCTTCGGGATTGGCTTATCGGCCATGGGTGCCTTGCCGCTCCTCCAGGCCAAGAGGATACGCGCTGATGCGCGGGCATTTCCGGAGGAGAGCCATGGGCGGCTGCGAGGCGTGTCCGCTCAAGGTGCAGACATTCTAAGCCGCGATTGCCTTCGGACCTTTCCGCGAGCGAAGAAGCGCCAACAAGCCGAGCCCACTAGCAAGAAGTGGAATCCCAGCGGGCACGGGCACAGCCGCAACCGTAAGGCTGCTTAGCTGACCAGTATATGTTTGGCTAGGGCGCAGATTGTAGATATCGATCGGTCCCTCAATCACGTAGACTTGGATATACCACGAGGCGAAGTCCAAGGGATTGGGGAAGGCGCTGGGAACCACAGGGGTCGGCGGGTCCAATAATATCAGTGACAGTATCACTGAAACGGGTACCGACACTCCGCTAACTAGCGGAATAGTATCGAAGATATATGAGCCGAAGACACCCTGATCAGCGTAGTAGATACCGGACCCGTCCACCTCCAGCGTATCTGTGCCATAGGTCACCGAGCCTGACATCCCCGAGACGCCAACATAATTTGGGTAGCTGTAGTCTGATGAGGGCGTATCGCTAGCGGTGAATGAACCAGTGAATGCCAAGCCCAGGAGACCCACGTCACCGCCGCTGACGCCGGTGATTTGCCCCGCGAAGTTGTATGTCATCGTGGACGCGCTAACCGAGGTCGCCGAAAAAGCAAGCGCGAGACCAACAACACCGGCACACAATTTCATAAGCATGTCAGTCCTCCGATAACGACAGTTAACCATAAGTATTCGAAAGAGGGTCGGAGTCAATTCACAACCGGGCCGCTGCACCTACTGGAAGTTGCGTCTCGGTGAGGACGTTGACTGGAATGCTGGTGGCAATGGGCGCGTTTAGTCGTCTCGGTGCCGAGATGGCAGCACTTCGGCTGGATTTCGCGCTGGCCCGGCTCCCCAAAGACGCGTCGTCCGTCTCGGGTCAAAAAATCTCATAGCTGGAGGCAAGATGCGCTGAAGCCGGCCCTCATCGCATCCGACCTCCAGAAGGACCCACAGCACACCGACCACAGCCCGCCCATGGGCCATGCGTCCGAGCGAGCGTTCATCGCGCCCTTTTCCTATTGAAAGTCTCGATTTGGCTATCTGGTCCATACATGCCAATTGAACTTCATCACTCAATCTATGGTCACCATGCACATCACCCCCTCTATGCACGCTTTGTCCATACGTCGTCCTGGGGTTGGGTCACATCGTTAGCTCTCCTACAGGGCTGGCCATATTAAGAGTCATTCGTACTATGGCCACCTCGCAACACGTAAATGAATTCATCCCAACCCTAGGACATTATATGGACCTGACCATGAACACTCTTGCCCTCGGCTTTTAGGCCACGTTGTTTGCCTCGATTTCATTTGCAAGAATAATGACGAGCGCTTTGCGCTCCCGAAAGCGGCTCGGTAGATTTGTTTGGAAGGCGTGGTCACTTATCGGTCGACCCCCGAAAATCCTGAATGCTCCGTGTCGGCGCGAGTTGCGGAAGCATCAGTCTTCAGCGAATAGTACGCCAAGTAGAAAGAAGCCAAGAAAGCGGCCACGAGCCACCAGGCAAACCCATGTTTGGAGGGCTTGAAGGTCACGGATGGTTCTGGTCGGTTTTTCGCGGAGGGATACTCCTGCGCCGAGTGAGCGCGTTGCCTTGAATTTGCGTCCTCACGTCCGGGGAATGGCATATCGCCCCAAATCTCGGCAAATCGATCACGGCTAATCTCTCCATGTTCAGCCAAGTCCATTGCCATTTCGAATGGGTCGTCGCGCGTCTCGAGGTCGTCGCCAGTGAGCGCGCGGGTAGGTGCACATTGCGATATTGCCTGCAGCCAGTGCTCCTCTGACACGACGGGAATGTCGACGACGCCGTTTTCGCGCCAACGAACCGCTGTCGAGATCTTCAGTCCGTAACTCGAGTGCAGCCAACTGTCCGTGGCCGACGAACCAACTACTAGCACATCCGTATTGAGGGTGATCTTTTTCTTAATCAATCCGCCGCGCCTGAGAACGGCGTTCTCACAGGCCGTTCTCGTTCCGAAGTCAAAGTCACCAGTGAAGCAGTATCTTTTCCCGGCAAACTCCAATTCCGGCGCCGGATCGGTGAATGCAAGAGACGTAGGAGTTGCGCGGCCGTCGTGATGGACTGTTCCGGTTAGTTGCTGAAGTACCTGAAGAAGCGTTGCTCTCGCTGTAGCGCTCGCATCCCGATTAAGGTCGGCAATCAGATCACGGACTTGGCTGACCAACGGCATGCTCTCAATTCTAGAGCTCTTAGCGATCCAGGAACCGAGGAGGTCTAGCTCGGCCTGAGATATCTCACCGTCTGCGCAAGCCGAACGACACAGCCCTAAAAATTCATCTACGTCCCGCCGGTTGAGGCGAACGTCATCCGGATCCGCTCTGCTGTTCTGTTCAGCCGCAATACTCTTGTCTGCCATCGCCGCCCCGTAGGTTTAGGCTTAGCGTCCGCCAACGGGGTTTACATTCGGTTCCCGTTCGACAGGTTGGAAGCGTGGAGTACTTTCGCCGTGCGGTGCAACATAAGCTGACGCTGGCTGGTCAAAAGAAAGGGGACGCGGCAAGCAAAACACTGAACTTTCGGCGCCTTTCGTTGCTTGGGCCAAAAGCCGCCGTCAGGTAATGACGTGCAAACGTGTGTTGAACGGCTGACCACCGGAACCGGTGGTCGCCAAGCGGCTTGTCTCTGCACCTTCAAGAAGGTGCGTGCACCATGCCCCAACCGTTTCCAACGCCACGAAAAGAGATGCCACCGGTCGAACTCGGCGAGGCCGAATTTCGGAAGCGCTATCTCGAGCAGTTCACCGACCCTGCGTTCGACAAGTTGAGGGCGCAGCTCGACCAAGTCGCGGCGATCGCCTGGGATGGGTACAGCAACTCCCGGAAGGCACCGATCACGCGAAAGGCGGGCAAGGGGTATGCCGATCCGGACTATGATCTGTCGGTGGACTGGATCGCCGCCAAGAAGGCAATCGACAAAGCCCAACTCGAGTTCGAGCGAAGGGATCGCAAGCCACGGCTGCTGTTCGTCAACGGTTCGCCACGCAGCGAGCACACTTGTCCGGGCGAGAGCTCGAAGAGCTGGCGCATGGTTCGCATGGCTGCCGACCTCGCGGAGGAAGGCGGCGCGGAGACCGATATCCTCGATCTGTCACGGGTGACGTCCGAATATGGCCGGAATATCCACCCCTGCAAGGCGTGCTTCTCCACTGCCGCGCCGCTCTGCCACTGGCCTTGCTCGTGCTACCCGAACCACTCCCTCGGGCAGACGCAGGACTGGATGAACGAGATCTACCCAATGTGGGTGAGGGCCGACGGCATTTTCGTCGTCTCGCCGGTGAACTGGTACCAGGTGACCTCACCGATCAAGTTGATGATGGACAGAATGGTCTGCGCTGACGGAGGCAATCCGGACCCCACATCAACGCAGGGCAAGGATGCCGAACTAGCCAAGCAGATCGAGCTAGATCACTGGAGCTACCCGCGTCATCTCGCCGGTCGGCTGTTCGCCGTCGTGTCGCACGGTGATGTCGAGGGCGTCGAGAACGTACGCCGCTCCCTTTCGGACTGGCTGAAGTTCATGAAGCTCGAACCTGCCGGCCTGAAGGCTGAGGTCGATCGGTACATCGGTTACTGGAAGCCCTACGCGACGAGCCACGATGAGTTCGATGCCGACCTCGGCATGCAGGGAGAAGTCCGTAATGCGGCTGCGACCTTACTAGAGGCGGTGAAGCTCAAGCGTGCCGGCAAATGGGTTGCAGCGGGGGAGTGGCTACACGAGCCGCGGCAGAAATAGGGAAGATTGCGATGCAGCAATATGTATCGGTCATTACACTCGGCATTGCAGACATCACGCGGTCGAAGCGGTTTTACGTCGATGGCTTTGGCTGGACGCCGGCGTTCGAGAACGACACCATCGTGTTCTATCAGCTAAACGGCTTGGTGCTCGGTACCTTCCTCAACTCTGCGCTTGAGGAAGACATGAACCACACCGGCCTCCTTCGACCTGGTGCGTTCGCGCTCGCTCACAACGTGAGAACGCGTGAAGAGGTGTCTCCCTTGATGGATCGGCTCCTTTCGGCCGGTGGGACCATCACTCGTCCAGCAGACGCGCCCCCGCACGGCGGTTTTCGTGGCTATCTGCTCGACCCGGACCAGCATCCGTGGGAGATCGCCTGGAACCCTGGCTTTGAGATGGACGACACCGGCAACGTCACCTTTGGGGAGTAGCCGGTGTGAAGCGGACGTCGGAGCTCGCCTTCCCTTCAGCGCGGCCCTTCGCGTTCGAACTCGGCCCATCCGCGGAGCATGAAACGCGCTTCGGACTCATCGCTTTGCTGCGCCTTGTCAGCGGGCCTTGACCCACTATTCGGCGCTAACTTCAACTTCGCCTTCCAAGCTGCCCGCCGCCGGTTCTCGGCCGCAGTCTCCGCATCTTCTTCCCGCCACTCGTCGATCCTTGCGCTGTCCAGCAGGGCCTCGACCAACCTTGGATCGAACACGTGAAAGACAACCTTCTTTGCACGGCCGCGTAGTTTCACCGACCGCGTTCCGGCGCTCGGCAGCCGGCCATCCTTGAGCCAGCGATGGCGCTCTGTGCTGGAGATGCCGAGGATGTCTTGGATCTCCCGCGGGATTACTAGTCGCGTGTCGATGGTCTCGAGTGCCTTGGTGACCGTCGCACATGCTTTCGAGAATTCGACCTCAGAAGCCGTTGGCATGCGCAAGGTCAACTCCCCGCCAGATACGGTCAGGGAGTTGCGGGCGGCGACGGCAAGCTTGGTGCGGATTTCCATGAAGATGCCCTTCGACCGCACCGAGGAGCCAAGTCGAGCTGAGTAAGGCACCGACCAGACCTTGATCAGATCGTCCGGCAAATGGTCTTTCGAATTCATGGATGCGAGATAGGAGATCCTTCGACCCATCGCAACCAGCCCCGTTCATCGACGGGCGGGTGGGACAGCAGCTCGGGTGCCGTTTCGTTGGCCGCCGCGGGAAACTGGAAAAACCATCGGCGTTCTGCGTACCACCACGTCCAGTTGACGCGCCGGTCGATGTGCAGGGTCAACCTCAATGTCGGTGAAAGGTTCAAATCCCCAGAGGTAATGGCCGGCGGAAACTTTGGCGGCGCTGCGTGGTTGTCTTCTGTCAAAGTTGGAGATGGCCATGTCGAGCGATGAAACAGTTAAACGCCAGCAGAATATCCAGCAGCAGGTGGCTTCAGCCGACAAAGGCTCGGGAACGTCGAGTACAAAGGCCATGCAGGCAGGCGCGAGGGAGTATCCCGAACCGCCCCTTCCTGCTCAGCGTCAACCCAAACCCGGGCATGAGGGCAAGCTAGACCCTGCGCCAATGTATGACGCTCCTTACTATCTCGGTTCGAGGAAGCTTGAGAGGAAAGTTGCGCTGATCACGGGCGGCGATTCCGGCATTGGCAGGGCAGTCGCAGTGCTGTTCGCTCGTGAAGGGGCCGACGTCGCCATCGCCCATCTCGACGAGGATGAGGATGCTGCAGAGACGGCAGCGGCTGTCGAGAAGGAAGGTCGGAAGGCGATCGTCATCAAGGGTGACGTCCGGCTGAAGTCGCACTGCCAGGATGCGGTACAGAAGACCGTCGATGAACTGGGAGGGCTGGACATCCTCGTCAACAATGCCGCGTTTCAAGTCCACACCAAGGACATCGCAGACCTCACCGAAGAGCATTTTGACGAGACCCTGAAGACTAATCTCTACGGCTACTTCTTCATGGCCCAAGCCGCGATCGCGGTGATGAAGCGGGGTTCGGCGATCATCAATACCGGTTCGGTAACGGGTATCGATGGCAGCCCTGGCCTGCTCGACTACTCGATGACCAAGGGCGGCATTCACGCTTTCACACGAGCGCTGGGCGGCCAACTCATCAACAAGGGCATCCGCGTTAATTGCGTAGCGCCCGGCCCGGTGTGGACCCCGCTCAACCCTTCCGACAAGCAGCCCGAGGACGTCGCGAAGTTTGGCAGCGACGTGCCGATGCGTCGGCCGGCGCAGCCAGAGGAAATTGCCCCGGCCTATGTGTTCCTCGCGAGCCCACAGATGTCGAGCTACATCACTGGCGAGGTCCTGCCGATCATTGGCGGGTACGGGTCCTGACGATGGCGGGCAAGGACACAACCGACGCCATCAAGATCCACATCCAGAATCCGCCCAAATCCGCGGACGGACTGTTCCTCGAAGCAACCAGACTGAAGGCAGCGCTGGGCAGTTCGACGCTGAAGGGCAAGGTCTCCATCAGCGCCGACTACGGGGGGGAGACTCTCTCCAAGAAGCTCAATGTGGACATCATCATAACGCTGGCCAAGATCGATCTGGCGGCAGCCCGCGTCGCATCCCCAAATCTGAAATGGGTGCAGACGACATTTGCTGGCATGGAGGGCATGATGGATGACCTGCCCAAGGGGCTGAAGGTCACCAACGCTTCCGGTGTGCATGCCGAGAAGGGTGGCGAGTTCGTGCTCGCAGCCTGCCTTGCGCTTGCTTACCAGCTGCCGCAGTTCGTTACTGACAAGGAAGAGAGGGCCTGGAACCCGCTCTTCGGGCCGGTACTGAACAAGCACAGGATCACGCTGCTCGGCGTCGGCGCCATCGGCATTGCTGCTGCCGAGAACCTTCGAAAGCTCGGCTGCAAGGTCACCGGTGTCACCCGCTCCGGGAAGGCGAAGACCAAACTCGATCGGATCGCCACGCTGGACGACCTCGACGCGGTACTCAAGGAAACGGACATCCTCGTCTCGACGCTGCCAGCCACCCCGGACACCGAGGGGCTGATCAGCCGCAGGCGGATCAAAATGCTCCCGAAAGGTGCCGGCGTCGTGGTCGTGGGGCGAGCCGCGCCCTTGGACTACGAGGCCATTTTCGATCGCCTCGAGGACGGCAGCATGCGTGGCGCCGTGCTGGACGTCTTCCCCGAGGAGCCGATCCCCAAGCGCGACAAAGCCTGGAAGACACCTCGCCTGATTGTCACGCCGCACTGCAGCGTCGACGATCACACCACCTATATCGATCGATGCCTCGAAATCTTCGTCGACAACCTGGCGCGGTTCACCGCCGGCAGGAAGCTGAAGAACCTCGTCGATCCCAAGCAGGGCTATTGAGATGAAGGGCAAGAGGATTCTTGTGACCGGCGCCGGCTCCGGGCTCGGCAAAGCCGCGGCAATAAGACTCGCCTCCGAAGGTGCCGAACTCGCGCTACTGGGGCGCACGCCCGAGCAGCTTGCCGAAACGGCTGCAGCGATTGAAGCGCAGGGCGGCACCGTCCTGCAACTGATCGCCGACATCGCCGATGCCGGCCAAATGGAGGCGGCATTTGCTGAAATCGCTGCGCAGTTCCGCACGCTTGATGGCGTGTTCGCAAATGCAGGTATCAACGGCACCTGGGCGCCGCTCGATGACCTGACCTATGACGAGTGGAACGAGACCATGCGCATCAACCTTGGCGGGACCTTCCTGACCCTGCACCTGTCGGTGCCGCTGATGAAGCGCAAGGGTGGCTCCATCGTCATCACCTCGTCGATCAATGGTACCCGCACCTTCACCAATGGTGGCGCATCGGCATATTCGACCACTAAGGCCGGCCAGCTCGCGTTGGGTCAGATGGCCGCCCTCGAGCTGGCGCGATACCGCATTCGGGTGAACGTCATCTGCCCGGGAGCGATCGACACCGAGATCGGTGACAATACCGAGCGTCGCCATCCGAAGCGCTCCACCATCCGTGCCGAGTTTCCGGATGGCAAGGTGCCTTTGACTAAGGGTAAGCCCGGCTCGGCGGGCGAAGTCGCAGCGCTGGTGCGGTTCCTGCTGTCAGATGAGAGCAGCCATATCACCGGGACACCAATCTGGATCGACGGTGGACAATCTTTGCTCGTTTAGGCAAGCGAAAAGTGCCAGTTCCACTGGCACAGCAATCGCCTTCCTAGGCGTTGTTAGACAAGTTCATTTTGAGAAAGATACTAACCTGACCGAGTTTCCTGCACATCCGATTATCGAAAGGCCGAAGAGGGTATCGCGAGCGACCCTCGCGATCTTTATGGACCCTGACACTTCGCCACGATGTGCCGCGGCCGCGTTCTTCGGGTTCCTTGCAATTTTCCCATCGATAGCGACCGTAGCATTGATCTACGGGATACTCGCTAACAGGGCGCTCGTGGCTGAAACGGTGTCAGACCTCCAGTACGTGCTACCAGCCCCCGCGCTCGACGTTTTGCGCGAACAGCTCACCAATTTGGCAGCCCAGCCCAATACCACGCTCGGGATCGGGCTTTTGATCTCAGTTCCCCTAGCGATCTGGAGCAGCTCGCGCGGCGTGGACTCGCTCCTCTACGCGATGTCTCGCGTTCGAAACGAGAAGGAGCGCCGCGGCTTTGTCACGGACGCTCTCGTATCCATCGGCGTCAGTCTGGGCGGTGCTGTGTTCCTAGTGGTGGCATTGTTGACGGTAGCCGGCCTGCCGGCACTTTTCCCTTGGCCTTCAGGTGAAGATCTTTTCGTTCTCGCGCTGCGGTGGCCGGTACTCCTGCTACTCAGTGTCGGAGTGCTGAGCGTGCTCTATCGATGGGGGCCGGATCGCCATCCCAGAAGGCTCCGGTACATTTGGCCGGGAGCGGCCTTGGCTTCCCTGGTCTGGCTGGTCGCAAGCGCCATTTTCTCGATTTATGTCGAGAACTGGGGCAACTACGAAGCGACATTCGGCTCGGTCTCGGCCGCCGTCGTTCTCCTGCTGTGGCTGTACAACTCAGCGCAAATCTTGGTCCTGGGCGCAGCCTTCAATACCGCTCTGGAAAGAACAAAGTGACGCCCGGCCCGTGGTAGCGGCCTACGACTGCGTCAACCTTTGGAGATCAAGCGCGAGAAGGTTCAACCTTTCCTCAAGCTCTTTGAGGCGTGTAAGATCGGACTGGATCCCGATGTAGTGCGTGAGGCTTCCGCTCGCGTCCCTCACAGGGCGCAAGGACAAGCGATTCCAGAATTTGGAGCCGTCCTTGCGATAGTTGAGCAGATCGACGAGGAGGGGGTCACCGCTTGCAATAGCGGTTCGGATCTTCGAAACAGTCACGGTGTCAGTCTCAGGACCTTGCAGAAACCTGCAGTTCCTTCCGATCGCCTCGGCGTTGGTATAGCCCGTCAGATTTTCGAAGCCCTTATTCACATAGATGATCGGCGCGTCCGTACGGCGTAGGTCTGTAAGGCTGATGGAATGCTGTGAGGAATCGATCTTCTCGTCGCGGCCGACCAATGCGGGTGACTGCATCAAATCCTCCCACTCAACGTAGACATAGCGAGGGCAGTCGCCGACCGCACCAACTCGTGCATGGAAGGGAAGTGCCCCACAGACAAAGAAAGGCCCGGCCTCGCGAGGCCGGGCCCCTCCGTTCTTGAACTTACCGGTTATTCGCGGGGGATCAACGGGACAATGCCTGCGCGATAATCACGGATTTGGTCAGCCTCGTACGGGTCTGCGGTTTCATCGAAGCGTTCCCAGCCGGTAGCTTCGAGGTTCCGGCGCCGCGTGTCCATTGTCACGCCAGCGTCACTTTGCAGGATCGCGTGGGCCGCGTCAGCGAGCGTCTCGTCGACGCGGGCCGTAACAAGCACCCCTCCGCGCCGGATGCCTTCGGCGTATACGTGGGCGTCTCGCTCATCAACACCAGCATCGGTGAGCGCGCCAACGATACCCCCGGTTGCGCCGCCGACGACGGCGCCTGAAGCCGCGCCAACCAGAGCAGAAACCAGCCAACCGCCAGCAACAACGGGACCGATGCCCGGAATAGCGAGCGCGCCGAGGCCGGCCAGCAAGCCGCCAGCGCCGCCCACAGCAGCGCCGATACCGGCGCCAGCGCCTGCGTCTTTCGCAACATCGCCGGCGTCAGCATCCTCAGAGCCATCCGCGTTGTTCGCGACGATAGAAACGTCATCGCCCGAAATGCCAGCGTCCTTGAGCGCCCTCACGGCTTCATCAGCTTCGTCTCGGGTATCAAAAAGTCCAGTAATGATACGCATCAAACTCTCCTTGATGGTCGCGCCTTTGCCGGGGTGCCATTCAACGAAGCTGCACTGCATCGGTTCCGAGGAAGGCCTTCGGGATCACCGCACCGCAGCTCACCGGAAAGTGGCGGCGTATTAATTTAGTTTAGCGCCAAGATCAGCCTCTCACGCCACTCTCCCCACTCGTTCTCGCTCCGACGATGGTGCAGTTGATCTTGAGTGTGATTTTGAGAGTGCTTCTTGTCGCGCTCGCCTGTGGCCTGGTCGCTTCCGCAGGCATGCTTTTTCTCGGTTGGCGCTAGGGTTTCCTTTTGCGGACCTCCAGCTGCTCGACCTCCTCCCTCTATGGGAGTTGGGCGCACGATTCTCACGCGCTTGTTGGGCTCATCGAGGCGTCTCATCTACCGGAACGTTTGGCGTCGGCGGAGCTTCTACTCACCAACAAAACCGCTTGAGGAAGGCGCGTAACCGAGGTGGCCAGAGAGTTTGGAACACGTATTGCCCTAACGCCACAATTCGCGTTGGAGCTTGTTAAGGCTTCCTCGGATGGTGGCTTGCAGGTCTCGATCCCATCCGCCAATCAGAGCTTTCAGGCATTGGTATTGCGGATCGTCCAATTGCAAATGGGGGCGAATGAAAGGCCTATTTTCCATCTAACTGCCGACGGCGCGATGCGAGCAGGGTTGTCGGAAGGACCTGCGGCCTGGCCGCTAATCCTCTACTCCGAAACCGGGGAGGAAATCGAACGGCCGCTATTCAGAGAGATCGCAATCTCGTTCTCGCAGGAAAAACCGACCGAGCTGAACCTGTTGGCAAAATTGCAGGGCGAAGCTGCATCCGGAGAGTTCCACCTCAAACTCCAGCCCGCGGCCGACCAACTCTCAATTGAAATCGTAGCAAACATCACCCTGCTCAAACCTGTCGGATCGATCGGTGCGGCGCCGATCAGCAGCATGTTCCTCTTCAATGACGGGATGCGCGCCGGCTTCGATGACTATCGCTCCGGCGTTCACGATAGTGAGGGGCTGTGGATGCGGGGAGGCGAGGGCCATGTCGCCTGGCGAAGCCTAAACAATCCTCCGCTGGTCGCCAACTCCTATTTCACGCACAGCGACCCACAGGCGTTCGCATTTGTGCAGCGATCGCGCGACTTTGCCTCTTACGAGGACGAACATACTTCCTTCGAAAATCGACCATCGCTCATCGTGGAGCCCTCAGATGGGTGGGGGGATGGGTTTGTGCGGTTGGTCGAAACCCCCTCCACCTCGGAACGCGAGCAGAACGTCCTGGCTTCGTGGATCCCGCGCGCTTCCATTAGAACCCAAACCGCCGCGGAGCTCTCGTACAAACTCACATGGACCAACTCGGTCGGCATCGAAGATCAGTTGGCTAAGGTTATGCGGTTAGCAGTCGGGAGTGGTGGATTTTCAGGGGTCGAGGCGGAAAAGGCGTCACGAAAGTTCGTGATCGACTTTCAAGGAAATGTTCTTGAGCCTACCAACATCCCCGTTGGTCCTCTTGACGCGTTTGTGAGCGTTTCACCGGGGACCGTTGAGCACGTTTCCATCTTCGGCATCAATCCTCTTGGCACGGTTCGACTTGTGATCGACGCGAAGATCGAGACTCCCGATCCAGTGGAGCTGCGCGCCTACCTAATTGCCGGTGGACGCCAGCTTACAGAAACCTGGGTCTATCAATGGCGGGCCCGCGGCTAACGCCTGCTAGTCGGTTGAGCGGGCGGTGGGACTGCCATCACCCCTCGCTGCCAGCTCCTGCTCCAGCGCCCGGAACCAGTATTCTTTTTCTCGGCCATCAGGCCGGCCGTCCGCTTCCCAGAGATGGTAGGCGGCCCGGCGAACTCGCTGCTCAAAATCGAGGTCGATAAATCTTTCGGTGTCTTGGTACATCGGTTTGCTCCTGGCATACAGAACGTGGAAACCCCAACGAGCGATCCAAGTGGCGGAATCCTATTCTGGATAGTCCGGAAACGATCTGAGGGCCGGCGGTAGATCGGGCTTTAGTGGCTGTTCGTCGGGGGTCTCAGCGGGAGGGGTTGCCGTATCCGCCGGGATTTTTTCGCTGGTCGTGTCTGACGATTGAGGCTGGTCGTTGGGCTCGGTGCTCATGTGATCCTCCGCACGATGCCTATCAACTCCCGAGGCCGCTGCTGGTTGAGGGCCTCGATCGCATGACAGCCATCCTGAGTGGCGCGCATCGCAACTCACGCCCCAACCCAAAGTGCCGCGGGGAGCTGCTGCAGCGCCGCGGCCAGTGATGTCGTTGGCATTTGCTCTGTTACAAGCTCCCATTTACCCTGAGACAGGACCTCCAACTCCTCGCCAACCCATTGGATATCGTCCTCATCGCCAAGGCGAACCGCAACGATCATCTGACAGTCATGCCACCTCCGCCTGAACCCCAGCAGCGATGGCGTGGTGAGTACGAGCGGCTCATAGGTTCCGCTCGCAAACAAGTGTGGCAGACGGGCCCGTACTTTTAGCACCTGCGCGATCAAGCGTTGCTTGATACGGCCGTCTCGCCAGCCCGCGACCCTTTCAACCAGGGAGCTCGAGTTGGAGAGCCCAGTAGCGCGGGTTTCGTAGTCGACCGGTCGACGATTGTCGGGATCAACCATGCTTTGCTCCCAAAGTTCGGCACCTTGATAGATGTCTGCAACGCCAGGGAGGGTGAGCTTTAGCATGGTCGCGATGAGGCTATTCTGCATTCCAGCGGGCCCGACCAGCACATCAAGGTCTGCTATTTCTCGGCAAAACGGCTCACTGCTCAACGCCCTTGTCACAAACTCAGCGAGATCCTGCTCATAGCGTTCGTTCGGCACGGCCCAGTTGGTGTTCAACCTCGCCTCACGCGCGGATTTGCGCATCGCCTCCACCAGCCTTTGAATGAGCGAGCGGCCCTTCGCGGTTGGGGTTCCTGCGCTGTCGAGAGGCCAGATCCCGATCACGAGCTGATAGAAATAGTAGCGATCGTTCGCGTCGACTTTCAGGGCGCAATCATTAAGGGTTCGATCAAAGCTAGCGACGGCCGCTTCCCAGGCGGAGGGGTATCGGCTCAAAGCAGCGATGCGAGCTCTCGTATCCTCACCTCGCTTCGAATCGTGGCTCGAAGTAGCAAGAAGCCCCACGGGGACGTCCGCCGCTCTTGCTCGTGCCCAGTCGTGGAATGAAGCAATGCTTGCTGAAAATCTGTCCGGCTTTTCGCCGACGTCACTCAGCGCGACAAGTCGGTTGTAGCGATAGAGCGCGGTGTCCTCGAGACCCTTCGCCATCACGGGGCCGGTAAACTGCTGCACGCGTCGAGTAAGATCGAGCAGGTCGCAGTTCTGGCCTGTCAGCACCGAGGAAAGAAACTCAAAAGCGGCTGGTTCTACCTGCGGTGCCAGTAAGCGCGCTTTGGCTATGGCTGTTCCGATTTCGCGGTCGTCGCGCTCATCCAGTGGTCCCTCGTCGACGTACGTCCTGTAGACCGACATGCTTGCGATGGTGGAGCGCAGTGCTGACCTCAAGGACGCTCGTGAGATATCTGCCGTCTCAGGGCGGAGAGCCGCGCCCGCTCGAAGCGCCGTTGAAAGCGATTCGAGTTCGGCAGTCATCTCATCGTCCATGATTCCAAGCTTTGCAGCTCGTTCTGCATCCTCAAGCGAACCGATCCGCCCCGTGTATCGCTGATAGAAGGTGGTAAGCTCTTTCTCAGCCGCCTGGTCGCTGACAAGGCGCGTAGCCCAGCTCGAGAACTCATATCCCGTCGTCCCGTCTACATTCCAATCTGCTCGAAGCTTCTCGTGCCCCGCCAGGATTTTCTCGACGAGAAGATACTCGATCGACGGGCACGCTTCGCGCAGACGCAAGCAGTATGACTTCGGATCAAAAAGACCATCGATGTGATCAATGCGAAGGCCCCGCACAATGCCGGCTTCAATGAGCTCAAATGTCAGCTTGTGCGTATGCTGAAATACATCGTCGCGCTCCACCCTAAGGCCGGCAAGGTCGGAGTTTATGAAGAAGCGGCGGTAGTTGATGTCGCCTGCGGCCATACTAAAGCGTGCGGGACGCCAGTGCTGGACCGAGATCAGATGGCGCAGCTTCTCGATCCCGCTCTGGCTGTTGAACGCTGCGACATCTCCACCGATCAAGTCATACGTTTCAGGGGCGATGGGAAATCGGTGAGTGTCGTCCGCCCAGATGGAGTAGCCGCCCAGCTTGCCGTCAGAGCGGAGCTGCAGCTTTCCCTCCCGCAATGAATCCTCGAGCGATGAGCTCAGAAATGGAAGCAGCACCTTGCCGTGCAGCGTGGGCTCTAACGGCTGCCAGTTGATATCAAACCACTGCGCGTAGCGACTGTTCTGACCCAGGCGTAGTACGTCAAGCCAAAGCTCATTTTCCGACCCGCCCACACCCATGTGGTTCGGAACTGTATCAAGAAGGATGGAAAGGGCGTTTGCCTGGAATGCTCGGGCCATATCGGCGAACTGATCGAACGTTCCGAGTTCAGGGTTCAGAGCGTGATGATCGACGACATCGTAGCCATGGGTACTGCCGGCCTTCGCTCGAAGAATTGGCGACAAATAGACGTGGCTTATCCCGAGTTGCGCGAGATAGGACGCGAGAGATTTCGCATCCTCAAAACGAAAATCGGGGGAGAGCTGAAGGCGATAGGTGGCCCTGGGAGGAAGCGCTGCGATCATACGCCGGTGCTGCTCGATGCATAGTCATCCGCACCTCGATGACCGCCTTCACCGATGAGGGGTGCCGGCGAAAATCTCGAGAGTTCCGACGATAGAATGAAGTGCCCGGAGGACGTCCTGGAAGTGACTGCTGCTTGCGACATGGTTGGGTAAAGTGCCTTCAAGCCCCTCCAGTTCCGCGACGGAGGGTTTGATCTCTACGAGGAGCTCAGCTGCCTTGTTGGCAGTACGCTGCTTGTCTGTGAGCGCCGTGAAATACGCGTACTCGGTGCGCAGGCGCGAGGCCGTTGACTGCCAATTGCCGACCTTTTCTCGCACTTCACGGACAGCTTCACGCGCTTCCCTCGCCGTCGCAACGGAAGCATTTGTCGCTCGCCTCGGTTTGGGAGCGTCGTATTCCATCATGTCGTGGGTCTCCATGAAAGGAGACGTACGTTTTGGCGGGCGCCGAGCGCATTAACAAATGAGGCGGCCCGCGAACGGATGAAAACGCCCTAGCGCAATTCAGGCAAATTGTCCGGGACGCCAAAGCGCGAGACGCGGGGGAACACCCGCCAGCTGCTCAATGTCGAGGCTGCTAGCGCGGTCGACGAGTACCCTTCCTGACAGCGTGAGCAGGGCTGTCCCATCGGGCGCGATGAGAACCCAGCCCTTTGCGAGAAGCGAGAGTGTAAGATGGGGAGGGACTGGAACTCCAAAATCCGCAATCCTTGTTAGGGCCTCCACTTCTTCCTGGGTTGGACCTTCAAGTACGGCATCACGCATCGCAAACCTCCGACTCCGCCTACAATGTCGGGCTCCAAGTTCAGTTGCGTCAGTGGGTCGAAATCATTCGCGCTTCCGAACCCGCCCGCCGACAAGTCTCATGTCGGCGATCTCGGCGTCAGTGACGTCCTTCACAAGATATCGTCGCGACTCGCCGTCTGCAGATAGTGGTTTGGGGAGGCGGCCGTGACCAAGGAGCCACGATTCAAACTGAGCCGGGCGCCCTGCATCAACCTCCACCACCACATCAACTAGCCGTTCCTTCCGAATAGGGGTGTGCCCGGTCACCAGCGTGCTGCGTCCTGTCAAAGTCCGGTCACCGGTATCTTGCTGTCACGATCGTACCCCTCTTCGCTGTCGGGATGCGGATCCCGATCGGAGGCGCTTCCCGACGGCTCGTTAGGATCAGCGTTTTCAGGGCTGTCAGCATCGCTCGGCTTCCCATCCCCGCCATGGTCGCTGGGAAGATGCTGTGGGGGATTCGCAGGCCTTCCCGGTCGATTGAATGATTTGCTCATTACGTTCTCCGTTTCGCCGCGCGCACTAAAGACCGCTGCGATCGGCGTCTTCCGCGCGATATTCACGCCGCGTCGCCTCTTCAGTTCTCTGCTTTTCGGCGCGGGTTCGACCTCGCGTCCGCAATACTCCATAGGCAAGTGCCGCGAGCACGAGGGCGGCGCCCAAAGGATAAACTATCTCAAATCCAAACATGTGAGGTCTCCATGTTGGAACAGAACCTCGTTACGGGTCGGGCGTTCCATGTTCCCTTGTTGGATCACAAGGAACCGGGCCGCCGTGGCGACCCGGCTGGTCTTGTCAGTGATATTCCGATCCCCGCCGCGGCGGGCTGTCGGAACCAGCGACCTTGTCCACAAAGTCGCCGGCTGCGTCCTTGCCACGTTCGTAAAGGTCACCGACGGCTTCCTTGCCGGCGTCATAAACTTCCGATGCAACTGCAGACGCTTTCGAGCGAGCCTTGTCGGCCGCGGCGCCAAGCAGCTTGTCCTCCTCGCGCGTATGCGGGAGCGCGGCACCCAACGCCGCGCCTGCGGCGAAGGCAAGCGCCCCCGCCACGAGCGGCTGGCTTTCAAACGTGCTAGCGATCATGCGCGATGCGCGATCGACCTGGCCTTGCGCGGCATCAGTCAACTCATGCGCAGTCTGCCCGGCGTGGTGAACAGCCGAAGCCACCCCGTGCTGGACATCATGGAACCGGTGCGATGCCCACCCAGAGGCTTCGTCGAAGCGATTGCCGACCTCGTCCGAGAAGTCGCGCACCCGGTGGCCGGCGTCGTCGATGAAGCCACCAAATGCACGTCCCGACTCGTCCATGAAAGCACCTAGTCGATGTCCAAGCTCGTTTGACTTGGCCTTGAACTTCTTCCCGGCACCATCTTCGAATTCGCTGTACCAATCGCCCGCTTCGTCGGCGCCGTGGCTGATACGGCGCATCGAGCCGTTGATTGTCGCATAAGGATAGTCGCGTTCCTCGCGGAAGGTGGCTGCTGCGGGCGAGGCTTTCGCTCCCTGACCGGAGATAAGCCAGATCAGGCTCACGCCTAGCAAGGCCGCAGGGAGCGGGTTTGCAGAGATGGTGCTGCCCAGATTGCCGACGAATTGCTGCCCGCCATTTTTGGTGTAGCTCAGGACCTCGTCTACAAGCTGGCCCGGCGAGAGCCTTTCTTTGATTTCACCTACCCTGTGTTCAATGCGCTGACGCTGCTCCTCGATTTCGCGTTCCAGCTGAGCGGAGTCTTTCTCATAGGTGCTCATTTACAAGCTCTCCTTTACGACCTCGGCGTCACGCGCGAGGGAGTGTGTGGTACGATCAAGGGTGAGGCGTGAGGCTCGCCAGGCATCGAGGCTCTTGGAGATGAAGCTCCAGGCAAGCCCACCGACGATAAGCGCGATCGCAAGGGGCGCCACGAACGATGCCGCTTCAGCAGACATGCCGAACGAGACAAGGAGCCAGGAAAGGCCGGTGACGAGCGCGGTCAGAAAAATCCCGAGGGCGCCGATCGCAAGGACGAGCCCTATGACCAAGCCCTTGGATGCCTCAAGAGCCTCGTCGAGCTTTTCACCGGCCTCAGTTTTGGCCAGTTGCACTTCCTTTCGGAACAAACCGGTGATGTCCGAAGCGAGATCGCCAACAAGATCGGCAATCGATCGTTGCTCAGATGCTGACATCACTGCGCTCCTCTGAGGAGGAGGCCGCGTAGCTCTCTGGACTGGAGCTTGCCGTGACAGACGAGCTTTCACGACGATCCGCACTGGCTGCGACGAAGCGGCTTGCCGCAAAGCCCAACAGCGCCGCAGCACCAAGAAATGCGACCGGCTGCTTGCGACCGAACTCCTGGGCCATACCCAAAAGGTCGTCGACGTTCTTGTCGCGTAGGTTGGCTGTGAGCTTGTCAGCGCCGTCCGCGATCAACCTCACATACTGCGAGCCGCTGTGATTGCGCCCCTCGAGGTCGCTCGCCGCATTCTGAAGGGCTTCCGAGACGCCGCCCAACTGTTCGGCAAGATACTCGCGCTGCTCATCCGCCATACCCTTGGCCTTCTCAGCAATTTCGCCGGCCTGTGCCTTAGCCTGCTCGCCGAGTTCAGCTGCGCGTTCTTTTATTTCGTCGCCCGCCGCAGCGAGATCCTGCTTCGCGGACGAGGCGAGGTCGTCACCAGTGGCGGAGGCGTTGGTCGTTGTGTTGGGGTAGGATTCAGGGGCGCTCATCGCACATCTCCCAAGTTGAGGTTGGGTCTGTGAGCGACGCGAGACTCATCGGACCACCCAATCAATGAGAGTGCTGTCACCAGGTTCCGCTACCCGATGGCATTTTGCGGACCGGCGAGGCGGAGAGGGCCGCTAGAATTTAAGGATGCAAATGCGGTGAACGGCCAAAGGGACCATTGGCCTCCCAACTGGCGATCGCGATAAGGTCGGATGCGGGCCCAGCTACAGGACATGTCATGCGCTTGAATAAGCTTCTCTTCACTCTCGCCGACTTTCTGGGACGCCCCCCCGGGTTCTACGTCGTCATCGCTCTGATGGTGGGCAGCACTCTCCTGCTGCCGCTTGGGCTTACTGATGTTGTAACCTATGCGTTGTCGGTCGCAGCTATTCTGATCACGGGCGTGGTCCTGATACAGGGCTACCGTGATACGGCCGCTATTCACGCTAAGCTTGATGAGATCATCGTAGCGTTGTAACGAGCCCGAAACGACGTTGTGGGCCTCGAGCATGAAGACCCCAAGGCAATCGTGAAATCTCTATCCGATATTGAGGAACGGGCGAGAGGGAACGGCAACTAACACATATGGCAAGGGGCGCGAACGGATCTGACGCCATACCCTAAGATTGGGAGGCCAGCTTTTAGGCACAAGTACCATCGCATGCGCCCACTTGTGATTTGAAAGGCAGTAAATGCCCTGTATCGTCTTGGCCAACACTATCATATCGTGAGAACACGATGGATCTTGAGGAGGGTCTGCGGCGCTATGCTCAGTTACATGAGAGCGCCAGAAGAGCAGTTAACGAGGGGACGGCGCCGATCGCGCTTCTAAGGGAGGCCGCTGAAGTTCGCTCTCTATTGTCGGCTGGGAATGCAAGCAGCTTTACTCAGGCGCAAGCCCGCGCGCTGTATGAGAAAGTGCTTCGGCTGCCTGTGCGGACGTAGCGACCTATCTGGGCCGTATGACCCGTCTGAGCGGACCCGTCGTGACGGCATAGCCTTTCTCGCTCAGTTCCTGAAGGATCGATCTTTTTGCGATGACGCTTTCGGGCGCCCCATAGAAGGTCGCAAGAGCAGCCCACTCGCCGCCGCTGGGGTGCGCGACGCCGCTGGCTGAGCGGGCATTGGCGATGACGAGGATTGCCTCCTCTTTATTGCCGCCCTTCGTGACGTGAACGCTGAGCGCAAAATCCGCCGACATCACATAACCGGCTTTCCGCCCGTGACTGCGATCGTGGCGCCCGAAATGTAGCTCGCTTCATCGGATGCGAGCATCACGTAGGGAGGCGCCAATTCCACAGGCTGAGCGGGCCGCTGGAATGGCACCTGCTTGCCGAACTCAGCAACGTTTGATGCCGGAAGGCTTGCGGGCCCGAAGGGTGTCCAGACGGGCCCTGGAGCAACGGTATTGACCCTGATGCCACGCTTGGCGAGAAGCTGGCACAGGCCGGCGCTGAAATTCTGGATCGCGCCTTTGCTCACCGCATAGGCGAGGAGCTCGGGGCTGGGTTCATCCGCCTGTTTCGAAGCGGTATTGATGATCGAAGAGCCCTTTGCCATATGCGGCACGGCAGCTTTGGTCAGGTAGAACATCGCCGAGATGTTCACTGCCATCGTCGTCTCCCACTCATCATCCGGAATTTCTTCGATGCTCTCGAAGTAGGATTGATGCGCCGCGTTGTTAACAAGGACATCGATGCCGCCGAGCTCTTCGACCGTGTCGGCGATGAGCTGCCGGCAGTGATCCGGGCTTGCAATATCGCCCGGCAAAAGAACGCACTTCCTTCCTTCAGCTTCGATAACGGTGCGCACATCCTGCGCGTCCTCGTCCTCATTCAAATACGAGATCGCGACATCGGCTCCCTCTCGAGCGAAGGCTATTGCAACCGCCCTGCCGATACCGGAATCGGCCCCCGTGACGAGAGCGCGTTTCCCGACGAGGCGGGCCCGGCCTACGTAGGTTTTCTCACCATGGTCCGGCACCGGATCCATCTTGCTCGCAAGGCCTGGGTAGGGCTGCTGCTGCTCCGGAAAGGGCGGCTTTGGAAAATTGTCGGTCATCGAAATATCCTTGGTACCCGCACTAACTTCCAAGCTGAGATTCCGTTCACCAGGGGCAGCTTGCGCACCCTTGCGCCACTTGCAATATGGCGATGAACGGGCAGCTTACGCCCGCATGGGAGTCTTCATGAGTTTCGTGCCCTGGATCCTCGTCGCCCTTAACATAGCGGGTGCAGGCCTTATGGTGCGATACGGCCTTCCCAAAGAGGTGCCGCTCATCGGACGTGAGGATAGCGACCCCGTTCTAGGTCTTCTGGGGCTCGGCGTTTACGTCTGCAGCATCGCGATCCGCGTTGCCCTTACAATCACCAACTAGGACGAAGCCGTCAGCGCCGTCCGTAGGACTGCATCATCTGCCGCATGAGTATGGAAGCGTCCGCGAGACGTGGTTTGGGCGGGCTTTTCGCTGGGTGAACGACCTTCGGGACGATGGGCTGCGGGACACTCATTTTGGCTCCTAGTGACGATGTCGAACCTAGCGGTCACGGCGATCTAGCAGCGGCCGCCTTCAGGACTTTGATGAGCGGTCAAAAGCGGCCCTTACGTCAGAAATTCGCCCGTTATCGCGAGCCTCCGAGACGGTGGAGGCGAACGAAGCCTGGGCGGTTTCCACTTCCTCGATAAGCGCGCGAAGCAACCTCCGCTGCGCTGGCCTTGAGCTTCCGGCTACAAGAGGGGAGGCCAGCGTCGCTCCAATTTGAGCGGCGCGGTTGTTCCAGTCTTCGAACTTTGAGACAAATGGCTCGATCAAATCACCAATCGTCTTGGCGTAGTTGGCTTCCTCGAGCCGCCTATTGCTGTCTTGCTTGCTCATCAGCGCAGCAGCATCAAGGAACGGGGTGGGAGGATTAGCTCCCCATCGTCAAGCGGTGCATCCGACTGTCCTGCATCACTCGTATTGACTTCGATGACCCACGGCCCGCTTTCTTTCGCTGGCAGCGAGAAGGACACTTCGCCGTCATGGGGGTTGAAGAGGACGAGCAGCTCCCACCAGACACCCTGCTGAGTTTTGAGATCATCCCTTGCGAACCGAACGCCAACAGTGGTCGCGCCGGCGTCGAGCCAGTGCGCGGCCTGCTGCTCACCGCCGCCGGGATTGAGCCAGGTGACGCTCATCATGTCCCGCCAGTTCTCGCGGTGTAAGAGCGGTTGCGCCTTTCGGATGGAAATCAGTCGGCGCACAAATTCCGTCAGCGAAGCCGCAGTTTCTCCGACATCCCAGTTGACCCAGCTGATCTCGCCATCCTGAGCGTAGCCGTTGTTGTTGCCGCCCTGCGTGCGGCTGAACTCGTCGCCCGCCAGGATCATGGGGGTGCCGTGGGAGAAAAGGAGGGTCGCTAGGAAATTGCGTTTCTGTCGCTCGCGGACTGCGATGATGCCGTCATCATCCGTCTCGCCCTCAGCCCCGTAATTGTAGCTTCGATTGTCGTTGTGGCCGTCGTTGTTGCCCTCGCCATTCGCATCATTGTGCTTCTCGTTGTACGAGACGAGATCGTGCAGGGTGAAACCATCGTGAGCCGTGAGGAAGTTGACGCCGGCGCGCGGGCGACGGCCACGGTGATCGTAGACATCTCCGGATCCCGTGAAACGTGCCGCAAAGTCCTGGACGGTGCGGTCCGTGTCCTTCCAGTAGTCGCGCACGGTATCGCGATACTTATCGTTCCATTCGCTCCAGCCGGGCGGAAAGCCGCCGACCTGATACCCGCCGGGGCCGATATCCCAAGGCTCGCCAATCAGTTTGACCTTACGAAGCACCGGGTCTTGCCCGACAGCGTCGAAGAAACCGCCGCGCTGATCAAACCCTTCGGGCTCGCGGCCCAGAATCGTCCCAAGATCGAAGCGGAAGCCATCAATGTGCATCTGCTCCGACCAGTAGCGAAGCGAGTCCGTAACGAGCTGCAACACGCGGGGGTGGCTCGTGTTGACCGTGTTCCCCGTACCGGTGTCGTTGATGTAGTAGCGCGCATCACCCGGCATGGTTCGGTAGTAAGAGAAATTGTCGATCCCCTTGAACGAAAGGGTGGGACCCATCTCGTTGCCTTCGGCGGTGTGATTGTAGACGACGTCGAGGATCACCTCGATGTTGGCATCGTGAAAGGCGCGCACCATCTGCCGAAAACCATCGAGCCCCTTCGGGCCGAAGTAGCGGCTTGCCGGCGCAAAGAAGCCCATCGTGTTGTAGCCCCAATAGTTCCGCAGCCCCTTCTTTAAGAGGAAATCGTCGTCGGGGAAGGCGTGAATGGGAAGCAGCTCGACCGAGGTGATGCCGAGGCTTTTGATATAATCGACGATCGCGGCCTGAGAGAGGCCCTCGTAAGTACCGCGCAGGTCCTCCGGGATCGCCGGGTGCAACTGCGTGAAACCCTTCACATGTGTTTCATAAAAGATGGTCTGGGCCCAGGGGATGTTGGGCTTTGTATCCTCAGCCCAATCGTAGGCACTGGCATCTACGACGACGCTCTTGGGCATTCCGTCTGCGCTATCGACCTCGGAAAAGCTGAGGTCCTTCTCTTCGCTCTCGGTGTCGTAGCCGAACTGCGCATTTGACCACTCGATCTCCCCCCGAAGATCGCGGGCGTAAGGGTCGAGTAGCAGCTTGTTTGGATTGAAACGGTGGCCGTGCGATGGGTCGTATGGGCCATGGACCCGGTAGCCATAGGCTTGTCCCGGCGAAATTCCCGGAACGTAGCCATGCCAGATTTCGTCTGTGTATTCAGGGAGCGTCAGTCGATCGGTCTCTGCCCCGTTCTCATCGAACAGGCAGAGCTCTACACGCTCGGCGTGCGCTGAAAACAGAGCGAAATTGGTGCCGGTACCATCGAATGTAGCCCCCAACTCTACGCCCGAGCCCGATTCAATCGTACGGCTGCCTGGTTCTGTCGACACGTTGCGCTCCGCTATCTTGGCGGATTGCTCAACTAGATTATGCCTTCGGAGTTGCCAGGGCCTGCCCCAAAACCCTTGAATTTCTACTCAATGCAGAGGGCGACAGTCGGCATGGAACGAGACCTCGCGAGCGACGTTCCCCGTAATGGCTCAAGGAGGATACCATGCCACATAAGGATGAAGCCAAGGGTGCCGCAAAGGAAGTTCGCGGCAGCGTTAAATCTGCCGTTGGGAAGGCTACGGGCGACAAAAAAATGCAGGCCGACAGTGCCGCCGACAAAGCCGAAGGCAAGGTTCAAAAGGCCGCCGGGAAAGTGAAGCAAGCTGCAAGAGACGCGTTGAAAAAGTAGCGCCGCCCTTCGGATCGCGCCGTCAGCGCGGCTCTTTCCGAAGTGACAGGTAGGTCGCATCGTACATTGCAAGTTTTTGCAGCTGCGGCCAATCCAGGATTTCGACAGTGCCTCCCGACCATTTCACAAGGCCGGACCCCCGAAGCTCTTGTAGCATGCGATTGGTGTGAACGATCGAGAGGCCAAGCGTGTCGGCAAGTTCGGATTGAGTGAGCGGGAACTCTAAGCGCAGCTCACGCGCCAGCCCAACGGTTTCAAGCCTGACGTACATCTCGCACACAAGATGAGCCATCCTTGCTTGCGCGTTCATGGCGCCCATGGCGACGAGCCATTTGCGGTGGATAGCAGCATCAACAAGGGTGCTGAGCCAAAGCAGCCGCGTCAGATGCGGATGGTCCCTAGTTACTCGGGCCAAGGAGGTGTGGGGAACTTCCACAATCGTGCATGGTGAAAGCGCCATCACGCTGTGGTCCATCGTCTTAATTAGAAAGCTATGCAGGTCTACAAAGTCACCAGGGACATGCAGGGCGCTGATCTGCCGCTTTCCGTCTTCGAGCAGCGAGTACCGGGCGCAAAGCCCATCCACCAGAAGCGTCGAAAACAAGGGCCGCGAGCCCTCTGTTACCATATCCTCGCCGCGTTCAATCTGTCGGGTGCGGTCTGGAAGGGATGCAATGACTTCCGCTTCTTCGGATGAGATGGTGTCATACCGTCCCAGCTTAAGGCTAAGCCAACGTGCATCGTCATCCATAGATGCCACCGGCTCTCTTCTTATATGCTCGAGATGCTGATCGCCGAATGGGAGGGCACATCTCCGCCGCCATCGATCCTCGACACTTCAACGAGCGCGGGAGTAGATGAGATATTCCCGAACGACGTCATGAACGCCGTGTCGGCGGCGTCGCGCCCCACCGCTATTTTTACTATCCCATCGAGCGGGCAAAGTCGCGTTGCATCGAAGAGGAACCAACGCCCGCTCAAATATACCTCTACGACGGCATGGAAGTCTGGGGGCTCAAGATTTAGCGCGTAGGCCGAAACGTAGCGGGCCGGCATCCCAAGCGCGCGGCAGATCGTGATCACGAGATGCGCGAAGTCCCGGCACACGCCGGCCTTTGCTTGCAGCGTGTCGGCGGCCGTCGTGGTGCTGACGCTCACACCGGCGCGGTAGGCCACATTGGCATTTACCCAGTCGCAGATGGCTTCAACCCTGGCAAAGCCCAGAGGGGTATTGCCAAACTGCTGCCAGGCGAACGAGGCCATCGCATCCGAGGGGCAGTACCTCGAGGCGTAGAGGTGCGGGATTACATCGAATGGAAGATCGTGCAACGGCACCTGCATCAGGCTTGCTGAGTTCTCGATGTGCAGGGAGGTTGTCACATGGGCCGAGTATTCTACCGATGTCGTACCCGACCCCAGATGCAGCTTGCGGTAGCGATTACCCGTCTCGGGAACACGGTGCTCCTCGGCCTGTGCCTGGGGTAGCACCGTGAACAATTCCTGCTCAATTCGCTGACGCTCGGTTGGCTGCGCCTCAACGTTCAAAAGCACCAGACCGTCCGCATCGGACGTGATTTCCATTCTCGAGCGAATTTCAAGCTGCATTCCGTACCCCCGCTGCTGAGCGGCTAGAACATGCTCGGCTCACGTTTGTTCCAACCGCTCGCTGCATCTCGGTTGATTGCCGACTTTCGGGCCTAGGCCCCGTCAGGCCGCTCCCAAAATCGCAGCTGCTCACAAAGCTTCAGGAAGCCTTTGGCATCCTTCTCTCCTGCAAGCCGGACAATCCCATCGTCCAAATCCTCCGGCAGTCCCGCCTTGGTCATGAGCTTCTCGGCCGCGGGAGTGAAGGCGATGAACTTGTAATGGGCGTAAGCGTCGGCAACAAAATCTCGAGCGGGTGGCAGCTTCAGAAGCGATAGGGCTCCCTCATCACCGACCACCAATGCGACCGCATCGAAAAGAACGGATGGGCCGCCGTCAATCTTGTGATGAGCGGCAAGAGTGGTCTCGTCATCGAGTGTCACCCCGCTGATCGTCGGTGCGATGAATTCCACGACGGCGCCGCCAGCGGATGCAGCAGACTGGAACGATGCAATGAGGGAGGCGGAGGCTCCGTCCGTAACGAGAATTCCGAGCTTGCGGCCCTTGAAGGTCGAAGGGTGTTTGAGAATGCTCAGAAGGTCCGATGCCGGTAAGTCCTCCATCGGCGCGACTGCGGGCTTGTGGGCGGCCGGCAACTCGCTGATGCCGAGTCCATCGGCCACGCCCTGCGCCAGGCCCTCGTCGATGTTGCGAAGATGACCAAGCATACGAAGGCGGATCGCTGGCACCTCGCACTTGCTAAGCTCGAAGACCAGCGCATCGGCAATGTGCCGCTGCTCTATAAGGCTCTGGCTGACATAGAACTGCCGGGCCTGGCTGTAGTGGTCAGAGAAGCTCTCCGGACGAAGCCTAGCCTTCGTCCCTTCGGGCTCATCCGGAACTGATGAAAATCCAATGCCCGGATTTTCGCGCGGTCCGCCAATCTCAGGACCCCATGAATTGGGCTCGTAGTTCGCGCGTCCCCGTGGGTTGTGGAATGCCATGTGCCCATCTTGCTGGAAATGATGGAAGGGGCACTTCGGCGCATTGATGGGGAGGTGCGAAAAATTGGGCCCACCGAGACGCTTCAGCTGCGTGTCGAGATAGGAAAAATTACGGCCCTGAAGCAGTGGGTCATTCGAGAATTCAATGCCGGGGACAATATTCTGGGTCATAAAAGCGACCTGTTCCGTCTCGGCAAAGAAGTTCTCCGGCATGCGATCAAGGACGAGCCGGCCAACGGGCACGGCTGGTACCTCCTCCTCCGGAATCAGCTTCGTCGGATCGAGCACATCGAATTCGAACCTGTCGGCGAACTCCTGATCGAAGGTCTGAAGGCACAGCTCCCATTCCGGATAGTCGCCCGACTGGATCGCATTCCAAAGGTCGCGGCGATGGAAGTCGGGGTCCGCGCCATTGATCTTCACGGCCTCGTTCCAGACGACCGACTGCAGTCCGAGCTTGGGCTTCCAATGGAACTTAACGAAGGTCGCTTTGCCTTGCGCGTTCACAAGGCGGAACGTGTGGACGCCGAAACCCTCCATGAAGCGATAGGATCGCGGGATGGCACGGTCCGACATGACCCACATGATCATGTGCATCGATTCCGGGGTGAGCGAGATGAAGTCCCAGAAATTGTCGTGGGCACTCTGCGCTTGCGGGAAATCCTTGTCAGGCTCCTGCTTCACCGAGTGGATAATGTCGGGAAACTTGATCGCATCCTGGATGAAGAAGACGGGGATGTTGTTACCGACGATGTCCCAGTTGCCCTGCTGCGTGTAGAGTTTCACGGCAAAGCCGCGGACATCTCTCGCAAGGTCGAACGACCCCTTATTGCCGGCTACGGTCGAGAACCGCACAAAGGCGGGCGTCTTCTCGCCCTTTCGTTGAAACAGGTCGGCCTTGGTCAGTTCCGGGATTGGCGTGAGGGTTTCGAAATAGCCGTGAGCGCCATAGCCCCTCGCATGAACGACGCGTTCCGGAATACGCTCGTGGTCGAAGTGAAAAATCTTCTCCCGGAAATGGAAGTCCTCGATCAGAGTGGGACCGCGCGCACCCTGCTTCAACGAGTTCTGATCGTCCGCAACAGGTGTCCCGTGCTGCGTGGTGAGCGTCGCGAAGCCGTCCTCCGCGACTTGATGCGTCTCGCCTCCAGAGCCGCGATGAACCGTCTGATCGCCAAAACTTGCCGTATCGTCTTTCACTCGAGGTGCCTTCGCCATAGCTCGCTCCTTTGCTCCGTCCAAAGGCAATTTCGATGTGTAGAGAACGTTCCTTGCGAGCGAGGCAACAATCTCCAGTTGGAGATCGGTTAGATTAGTGGGCTTCAAACACGCCTTCTCATCCACCTTGAGATTCAGCGTGCAAAAACGCGAGACCCTATCGCGGGAACGATAGGGTCTCTCAAAGTCTGACTTTGGATGAGCGCAAGCTGGGCAAGCTCGTATAACTTACGCTCGCCTCTAGCATAATCTCGATTTGTTAGACTTCAACGTTCGCGTGTGTGCGCCCGCTAGGCTTGAAGTCGTAGACTCTGCTGGAAAGGCCGCGCCCTTTCCTCCGAAAGCTCCGCCTCGAACGCAGCCTGCCATTCGTCTCGCAGTGCTGAAATCTCTGCCGGCTTCATAATCCGCTGTTCGCTAAGCAGGTAGCCCCACGGCTCCTCGCCTGGATGTTCGGGCTCCCGCTCGAAAATCGCATGAAAGGCATCGAGGGCATAATAAAAGAAGTTACTGGTGCCGGGCTCGGCCCTTTTCGAAAATTGCTCGGGATATGCGTCGCTGTCCTTGGGCAGCCAAACGACCGCCATTTCCGAATGCCAATCCATTTTGAGCTCCAAATCGCTGAGCTGATAACGCCCGGAATGAAAGCGGGTTCACATCACAAAATTTCGGTCGAGATCTATCGGTTTTCGGTGCCCGTGAAACCTTGAGCTTCGCGCGACGTTGCGAAGCGAACGGCAAGCCAAGGAGGACGACATGGCAAAGGAAGCAACCGCCCGCGGACGTGCACAGGATCGCTCGAGGGTCGCCGGCGGGCAGGATCACGAAGTGAAATACGCAGGTAAAAAGGCCGGCGCTAGCAAGGATGAGGTCAAGTCGGCCCTGAAGTCCGTCGGCAACAGCCGCAAGAAAGTCGAAGCCGAGCTTCGCAAGTGAGCGGTCCGTTCACGCTGGATCCGGCCCTACTTGAAGGGCTGGATAAGTACCGCGCGGAGCAAAGCGGTGGCGCCGAGCTCGATCGCAACGAGGCCATCAACGTCATCGTCCGCGACTGGCTGCAGGGGCGGGCTTCCTTGCTATTCCGGCCAAGCAAAAGGTCAGCTGGATCCCTAAGTGTAGTTCCGACCTAGGACACGCTGCATGCTTATTTTTGCGTCGTTGGGCCTTTGATAACCATACCGGCAACTCTCAGGGATCACGTGAGCCTCGCCCTCGTTTGCAATTGAGCTAATTTGAGGGAAGGCCCGATGACTGGTTCGCGTTATACGCCGGACAATTACGTTGCCGAGTTTCTTGCCCTGGCCAAGTCCGCTCATATCTACTTCGAGCTGATCAACGACCGTCTCACGATGCGCGCCGTCAATCCTCACTGGGAGATGTGGCATCCCATCAGGCACTTTCTTGACGAGATCGGGGCGCGCGCCATTGAAGACTATCTGCGGCGGGGAGGTATGTCTCCGCGCTGGTCATAACCGGCTAACTTCACCACTACCCCTAGTGGCTTGTGTTCCTGCTTTGTTCCGGTTTTGCTAGATGGCTCATTTAGCGAGTCCATCATGGCGAATATCGAGCTGGTCGCGCCCAGCAATTTCACTTTCCTCAGCGGCGCATCTCATCCTGCCGAGCTCGTGGCTGAAGCTGCAGACCTCGGCTTGGGGGGAGTAGGCGTTTGCGATCGCAACTCCTTTGCCGGGGTGGTGCGCGGACACATCGCGGCGCGAGAGGAGTGGAAAACAAGGCCAGAATTTCGCTACCTCTTCGGTGTCCGCCTTGCGTTCACGGATGGCACTCCCGAAGTCGCTTATCCGAGCGACCGTGCAGCCTATGGACGCCTCTGCGCTCTGCTGACCACGGGAAATCGCCGAGCGCCGAAAGGCAATTGCCACTTCACGATCGACGACTTGGCGGCCCACTCCGAAGGCCAGCTGCTCATCGTGTTGGCAGCCTTCACCGAAGTTGGCGAGGCGTCATTGCGTGCCGTTGCTCACTTCGCGCCTGGGCGGACTTGGCTGGCGGCCAACTGGGAGTTCAAGGGACAGGACCGAGCGCGACTGGCACGCATCGCGGATTTGGCCACCCGACATGGGGTGCGGATGCTCGCAACCAACGACGTCCTGTTCCACGACTCTGACCGCAAGATCCTGCACGACGTGGTCACCTGCATTCGCGAGCATCTCACGCTCGAGACGGCGGGGCGTCGCCTGCAGCAGAACGGCGAGCGCCACATCAAACCGCCCGACGATATGGCGCGCAATGTTCGAAAACTACCCGCAGGCGATAGCAGAAACTGAGCGCCTTGCAGGACTAGTCCATTTCTCTCTCGACGAGCTGAAATACAACTACCCCGAGGAGACGATCGGAAACGGGGAGACGGCGCAGCAGACGCTCGAGCGTCTGTCTTGGGCAGGTGCGGCTCGTCGCTACCCGGACGGTGTTCCCGAACGAGTCCGGCTCGGCCTCGAGCACGAGCTGCAGCTCATCGATCAGATGCGATATGCCAGCTACTTCCTGACCGTCCACGACATGGTCCGGTTTGCCCGAGAGGTACGCGGTATTCTCTGCAGGGCCGAGGGTCAGCCGCCAACTCCGTCGTGTGCTTCTGCCTCGGCGTGACTGAAGTCGATCCCATGCTGGTCGATCTGCTATTCGAGCGCTTTGTATCGAGCGAGCGAGATGAGCCGCCCGACATTGATGTCGACTTCGAGCACGAGCGGCGCGAAGAGGTGATGCAGTATCTCTACCGAAAGTATGGCCGGCACCGGTGCGCTTTTACGGCGACGGTGACCACCTATCGAGCCAAGGGCGCGATCCGCGAAGTGTCCAAGGTCTTCGGGCTCTCCGACGACATGATCCAGAAGCTCAAGGGCATGAGCTGGGGCTGGAACGACACTGGCATCACCCCCCAGCGTCGCGAAAGTGCTCGAGCCGGTCACGGAGGGCGAGGAAGGTGCCTTCCGGTGTTGCTGTGCCGACGTGGACTTCGCAGATGACCGTCTCGTGCCAAGGGCGCAGAGGCTCCCGCCGAGTTGGCTGTCGAAGCGGCTCCCGCACGACGCTCCAGCCCGCGGCGTCACCGTCCTGCTGGCGGGAGGCAAGGTCGGGAAAATCGAGTCCAGCGGACCGGAACTTGTAGCGGGTGCCCGAGCCGACATCGGCGATGAGTGCGTGCCACAAACCATCAGAGCCGCGCTCCATTTCGAACGGATCGCGTCCCTCGATCAGCAGTTGCGCGGCTGGCTGAAATGGCGCCCAAAAGCGGAAGCGCGCTCCGGCACCTTCGAACACCGGGCCGAACATGGTTTTGGTCAGGTGATCCTCGCCGGCACGCGGCGAGGATCCGTTGTCGAGCGCCACGATGTTACGCAGCCTTGAGGTTGACCTGGCTGATCGCGACCTTGCTGAGCTTCTGGTCGGTCGCCTCTTCTTCTTTCAGCGTCGCATCGAGCAGGGCGACGGCATCCTTCATCCCGAGCTGGCCAGCCCAGGTCTTGAGCGTGCCGTAGCGAGCGATCTCGTAGTGCTCGACCGCCTGCGCCGCCGAGACGAGACCGGCATCAAGGGCGATGGTGCCCTTGAACTCGTCCATGATGGACTTGCCTTCCTCGAGGATGCCGAGGATGGCGTCGCAGGTCTTGCCGCGGGCCGGTTTGTCGAGCAACTCGAAGATCTGTTCGAGGCGGTCAACATGCCCTTCGGTTTCTTCGAGGTGCTGCTCGAAGCCCGCTTTCAGTTCGGGCGACTGGGCCGCCTTGGCCATCTTGGGCAGGGCCTTCAGGATCTGCTTCTCGGCGTAGTAGATGTCCTTGAGGGTATCGAGGAACAGGTCGTCGAGGGTCTTTTCGCTAGCCATTAGTTTCTCCGCACGCTGATTGGTCAAGCTGCGACAGTAATTTCGATGAGACCAACTGGTTCCCTTCCTTAACACGAGACCGACTGCTTACGACCTGGACCTTCGAGCGAATGGACTGCGCGACGGCGGCCACTCGACCCAACCTCAACCCAGGGAAGGACGCTGAGATCGCCAGCAGGTCGAACTCGACCACTGGACCTATCCCCGCCACCTGAGCGGCGGGCTGCGTTCGCTGTCGGACTGGCTCAAGTTCATGAAGCTCGAGCCCGCCGCCCACAAGGCTCAAGTCGAGCGGTATATCGGCTACTGGAAGCCTTATGCGACCAGTCACGACGAACTCGACGCCGACCTCGAGATGCAGGGCGAAGTGCGCAACGCCGCGGCGACGTTACTCGAGGCCGTCAAGCTTAAGCGCGCCGGCAAATGGGTCGCCGCGGGCGAATGGCTGCATGAGCCACGGCAGAAGTGACGCCAGCGAACCAAGGTCACGCCACCGCGTTGGTTTGGCAGCCAACCGTTGGAGCGCCGCATGAGTAAGGATCAAAAGCCCCGTCCAAAGGGCGAGAGCACCGACCCCGATCCCAACAAGAAACGGCAAATGGACGACAATATCGACGATCTGGGCCGCAAGCCCGACGGCTCGAAGCTTGATCAGCCGGGCAAGTCCAAGCCGTCCGAACAACGCTGACCGCCGCTATGGACCAGCCCATTGTGGCCTTTGACCTTCAGAGGATGCTGTTTGGTGACGAGTCCTGGCTGTTCCTTGCCGAGATCGTCGTCCGCACCCTTATCGTCTACCTCTACGCGCTGCTCCTGTTGCGCTGGCTCGGCAGCCGAACCATCGGGCAACTCTCCACCATCGAGTTCCTCCTGGTCATCGCGCTTGGTTCAGCTGTTGGCGATGCCATGTTCTATCCCGACGTGCCGCTGGCTCATGCGCTGCTGGTGGTTACCGTGGTGGTCTTCGCTAACAAGGGGCTCGACATCCTCATTGCCCGCAGCAAGGGCGCAGAGCGCGTGTTAGATGGTGTGCCCGAGGAAGTTATACGCGACGGGGTGGTATGCTCCGGTTTTTTGACCTCGACCACGATGGGCGTCAGCGAGCTCTACCAGGAGCTGCGAGAAAAAGGCATCGAGCACCTGGGCCAGGTGGGACGCGCCTACATTGAGTCCGACGGCGTGCTCACCGTATTCAAGGCGCAGCACGAACGTCCGGGTTTGCCGATCGTCCCGCCGCTCGAAGTCGCGCCACATACGGTCATTGCGGCGGGCGCTCCTGTTGGAACGGCCACAAGCCTCGCCTGCACGCATTGCGGCACAGTGTGCGACGTCGAACCCGGACTAGCACCGCAGAGCTGCCTGCATTGTGGGCATCACCACTGGACAGCGCCGCGCCCCGCACGGCTTTACGCGACGTTGGAGTAACTGGCACTGGCGAAGGCAGCGCTCTCTGACCTCGGGATTGCCTCGTGCCGTAGGACAGTGTGGCCGAGACATCGCTGCTGGCCGACCTCTTCAGGTGTTGGCGACTGGTGTGCGCCGAGGTGCCACTTCCAATATCCGCGCCGCGGAAGCAACCCGACAGCCTATTAAGTCATCGATGCACTCCGGGTTCAAAGTTGACCGTCCGCTTCTGGCCCAAAGCGGACGCTTGTCCGCCCAGTGCGTTGCGAGACCTTGCGGCCACGGTGGCGGCGATATAGTGCAGTTGGCACCTTCTTTGACCACCCGAGCGGCCGAGCTCGTGCGCTATAAGCCCGACTGCAGATCAACTGCCATCTGCATTGCGACGGCCATCTCACCCGGCAGTGCAAGCCTTGTTTCAAGGTCTACGTCGATGTTGAATAGCTTGGACGTCGGGCAAACCTGAAGCGCCTCGAATGCGACCCGCTGGACAAGAGCGTCCGTGGCGTCGGCGATTTCCAGCACAACAGACACCGCGACCTTGGAAATCTCGAACGAGCGACCGTCGCCGGCAAGCGTGACCTGGGTACGAGTTTCGATCCTGTCGGCAGTGTAGCCGGCCTCCTCCAGTTGCAGGACCAGGGCCATGGTGAAGCAGGACGCATGCGCGGCCGCCAGCAGTTCTTCCGGGTTGGTTCCGGCAACATCACCAAATCGGCTGTGGAAGCCATAGGGGTGTCCGACCAAAGCGCCGCTCTGCGTCGAAACTTCGCCACGACCCGACTGCGCCTCCCCAGTCCATTCGACTTGAGCAATTCGGCGCGTATGAAACATCGTCATCTTTTTCTCCTGTCGTTGAAGTTGGCTGCCTTGTCAGAAGGCGGCAGCGCGGTCGGCGAATTCCGTGCGGGCGGCAGTGATCCTCGCTGCGTTGGTGAGTGCGAATTCCTCGAGGTGCCGCACGCGCTCCGCTAGGGCGAGGCCGAGCGGCGTCAGCTCGTACTCAACCCGCGGCGGGATCGACGCATAAGCCTGGCGAGAGACATAGCCGTCCCGCTCGAGCAGACGCAGCGTCGCCGCCAATTGCTTTTGGGCGACCCCTGGGAGCGTTCGGTGCAGGTGACCGAACCTCATCCGGCCAGTACATAGCGAGACCAGCGTCGGAGCCGTCCATCTGGCGCCTGCGACGCCCAGGATATCCTGCACGCATATATGAGTGGTCATGACGGGTATCCCTTAGCCAACACGCTCACGACGCCAGGCACCCGGGCCTGCGCCGACCAGCTGCTTGAACGAGCGTGAGAAGTGGGCCTGATCGGCAAAGCCAACCTCAAAGGCGATGTCCGCCAGGCTGAGCTCGTTCCGGATCAACATTTCCTTGGCAAGGGTGCAGCGCTGAAGCGTGATCCAGTGGTGCGGTGTGAAACCAACCGACTCCCTGAACGCCCTTGTGAAATGCGACGTGGAGAGACCAGCCACGTTGGCCAACGCTCGCAGACGCATGGGGCCCGTGATGTGCGCATCGACGTAGTCGCGGATACGGCGCAGCTGCCACGGTGCGAGCCCCCCGCGCTGTGCGGGCCGCACGATGGCGAGCTCGCCGATCAGCAGCTTCAAGACATTGTTGAGCGCGTCGTGGCCAACCAACTCGTCAGCCAGCACGTCTTCATTCGACAGGCGCCGCAGGGCTATGTCCAGGCGCTGATCGCGGACCTGGGGGGTGGAGCGAAACAACTGCTCGAAGGGGGCGGCAAGTTCAAGGTCCTCGGCCGCCGACTCGACATCCACGTCAACAACCAGATGGCGTAGGTAGGTTACGCCCGTGCCGGTGATCGACGAGGGGGCATCCCGCGTCGCAACGGAGATGGAGGGCCCACTCGCGACGATTTCTTCAGCATCACTCCCGACCGTCGAGAACATCGTCCCGCCGACGCTGTCCACGACGACCGAAAGGCGGAGATCTCCGCCGGCCATCGCGACTTCGAAGGACGGTCGCGGCTTTATCTCCGACATGAGCAACGTGTGGTACTCCCACACGCGCTGCGTCTGTTGGATGACCTTGCTGGCGTCGAAAACGGCCAGCGGCTCGCGCGGCGTTACGCGGTTCTCGAAGCCGGCGACGAGGCCGTCATAGTACATCGCTGTCCGGATCAGACTGAGTTCGAGTTCGGTCTTGGCTTCCATTTTCGGCTCCTGTTCGATGAGGTGAGCCTGCGGGTGAAGCTTCCGAAGCACGAGTTAGACGTTGCTAAACGCCGTAAAACCTGACGGGGCAGTGAAGGCGGCCCGTCAGGTGAGATTAGTGGGATGCCCCCATTCCTCCGGAGAACGGACACGTAGCTCCCTCACGCTGCAACGCGGCGGACTTTCCTTTCCAACCGCCTGTGCGCCCGGCAACTGAGGCCTCATAGATCCCGCGCCTGGCGCTCAACACGGGGTCGTCCGAGAGCTGGATCCCGTCGGTGAGCACCGTTGGATCGTGCATCATGACGGGGTCGCCAATCTCTTCGACGGTTGTTGTCCTCGTAACCTCCAGCTTCCCCACCGCGCGTCGCTCCCTACTAGTCGGCCACGCCAGCGTTGGGTCGTGCGTGGGGTCCTCGGGTTGAGCGATCTGAAGCATCAGCGAATAGCTGACCGGGCCCGACCGCAGTCGATCCTCGAGCTCTTCGAACAAATTGCTGGAAGGAAGCTTCTGCAGATCCGCGAGATCCTGACCATCGCGCCCGGCATCAGGCTCCCAAGTGTAGCGTCCGACAGTCACCACACCGTCCGTGTTTATGAAGCGAAAGGCGTGAAGCGCGTTGAACGCGGTTGTGCTGAAGCTTTTTGCGGCCTGAAGCTTTCGCGCTTCCTGGAGGGCGTTTGCTATCCAAGGGCGGCTGGAGACAAAGGCCATGACACGATCAAGGTTTGGCCGCCTGGTCTCGGGGTCGGGTTGACCGGCCCGTAGGAGTTCAAGCGTCTCCTCCGGTGTCCTGGCGAAGAACACCGGAAAGGGCAGCGCGACCAGGTTCGTCGTCAGGCCGCTGGCCAAGTAGAACTTGGTGGCCATGGAAACCGACCGAGCCGGGCCCCACGGTTGGCTGAATGGACTGCTGGAGAAGCGTATGGTCGCCGGCGTCGCGGCGCCTTGAAAGTGCGCCGCGCGAGAGATGATCGCTGCTTCGGGTGTTGCCGTGAAGGAACCGGCGTAATACCGGCCAAGGGCGTGAACACCTCGATAGCCTGAGTGGAAACCACCAAAGTCCCGGTAGATCATCTCCACCAACTCGTCGGCCAACCCATACTGATCCGTTGTCATTCTGCCAGACTCCTTTAGCCGCAACGTCGCGGAGGGGCAGGCTAAGGGACGGACAGAATGACCGATTGCGCGAGGCGATCGCTTTTGACGAATTCGATTACTCTTGAGGACTCCAGATAGCGCTGAAGACGTCTTTGAGCGCATCGACGAGCAAGGCCGTTGCGGCTCGCGCTTCTGGTGTGTCGAGGCCTAGGAAACCGTGCTCAGTACCGTTGAAGCGAAGCGACGTCACGTCAACGCCTGCCGCTGCAAGGTCGAACCCGAATGCCTCCGCTCCATCCCTCAAGATGTCATGTTCTGCGACCAAAACGACCGTGCGGGGCATTGCCGCAAGCCGGGTCGCCGGCCATGTGCCGGGAAGTAATGTTCCTGCCTGCTTCCCCATTGCCGCTATGGTGCTCCGAACATCGCCAGGAGAAGGAGTGAGGGTATCGTTGGCGTGCCCATTCGTCCGGATATCGGCCACCAGCGGATAGACTAGAACCTGAAGCGCGACCCGCGCATCGCGGCGCTGACCCACGCTGGCCACTAGTTCAGCTGCAACCGGACCGGCTGAGCCCTCTCCAATGACTGCGAGACGCAGGGAGTCGATGTCGTAGTCGACCGCGTTGCGGAGGGCGTATGTGACCAGCGACCCTATGTCGTCGCTGCGGTGGATCGCTGCGCCTGGCTGCGGAGATATGAGCCAGACGGCCACCCCACATCCGGTGACGAGGTCTTCTACGAAGGCATCTACGGCGTGCGTGCGCCAAGCGTCGTCCTGCAGGAAGAACACGGTGGGATGTTGGCCAGGCACCCCTTGCGGACGGAAAACTCTGACTATTGCTGACTTTCCAGGGCCGATTGGGATGATTGTCTCCTCGGTCTCGACGCCATCCGAAACCAAGATAACCAGTCGGGCGGCGGCGGGGGGGACAGCGGCCTCCGAAGTGAAATGCGCAACCATTGGTCTGAACTCCATAGCCCCATGACGCTAGAACACATCACGTCGTAAGGCTTGAAGAGGGGCACTCATATTGAAGAACACGATCAAAAGTGGGGCGCTCGGCTTCACAGATTTTAACACGCAGTTTCTGGACTCATCGCGGTAAGCTCACTTGTCTTGGGGGCGATGGGATGACGCAGGCCGACAGTGTGGTTTCGGCGATAAACGAGGAACAGCTAGATGTTTCCGCCCGCCTTGATCGGCTCGGGCTGACGACCCTGCATGTTCTTGTGATCGTCCTGGGAACATTGGGCTTTGCGTTCGACCTGATGGAAGTTGCCCTCGGGAACGTACTTAGCGCTGTGTTCTCGGCGCCGCCTTACTCCACAGATTCCGCGCAGCTCTCGTTGTTGCTTGCCTCGATGTATATCGGAGCGATTGTCGGCGCACCGTTGGCCGGTTGGCTTGCTGATCGCTTTGGGCGACGAGTGGTGTTGTCTGGCGTGCTCTTTGTTCTGACCGCTACTTCAGTCGCCGCTGCGCTAAGTGTGGACATTGGCTGGCTGATCGTCGCCCGCGGCCTGTCGGGCCTGGCGTTGGGAGCATACCCGCCTCTGATCATCTCCTATCTCACCGACCTGTTTCCGGCACGCCTGCGCAGTCGTCTGATCATGGTTGTTGCCGGCTTGGCGGCGCTAGGCCCCGTCACGATCGTCTTCTTCGTCCGTTGGCTCACACCGATCTCGCCCCTTGGATTTGACGCGTGGCGATGGGCATTCTGCCTGGGAGCGGTCGGAGCGGCTGTAGTTGCTATAGCGCTTTTCGTGCTGCCCGAGTCTCCGCGCTGGTTGCGGGCACAGGGTCGAATGGCCGAAGCGGAGGCGTCTGTCAGCCGCTTTGAGACATCCCGGCGAATAACACCGGACGTTCCAGGCGGAGTGCGGCGTGTCGAGCTCAAGGCTCCGGTCGGAGGTTCGAGTACACCAGCAGGAAGGCTGGCGGTTTTCTCCGCGCTGAATTTCCTTGCTCCTTGGTCGGTTGTGGCATTTCCACTGCTGATGGGAGCCGTGTTGGTTGAGAAGGGCTTCGCACTTTCCGACAGCCTCCTCTATGTCGGAATTAGCTTGTTCGGTCCGGTGGTGGGAACGATCGCCGCTGGCTTCCTGCTAGACAATTGGACACGAAGGTGGTCGTTGGCCTCATTTGGTGTGCTGATGATCGTGGCGGGCGCAGCGTTTGCGGCCAGTGCTGAGCCATTGTGGCTGGCGGTGGCTGGATTGGCCTTCACCATCACAAGTCAGCTCTACGTCCCGACCCTGACCATCTTCACAGCCGAGAGCTTTCCGACTGCGGTGCGTGCCCGGACGGGTGCAGTCGCCTGGTCGGTAAACCGTCTCGCGTCAGCGCTCGCTCCGTTGGTACTGCTTCCCTTGATGCGTGGCGTAAGCATCTGGGCCATGTTCGCGGTGATGATTGCAGCGCTCATCCTTGGAATAGTCGTCACCTTGGTCTGGTCCCCAAATGTAAAGCCTGGAGAAACGGTCGACTAAGAATGAAACCGTCCATGGATGCCAAGTTCGGTCCGTTCGAGTTCACCGCTGACCAGAAGCTGCGGCGGGGTGGCGAAGATATCGCGCTCGGTGGCCGCGCAAAGCGCTTGCTGGCCGTTTTGTTGGCTCGACCGGGTGAGATTGTTACCCACCGTGACCTGCTATCAGCGGGTTGGCCCGAGACTGACATCGAGGCCTCAAGTCTTAGGGCGCATGTACGCGTGCTGAGAAAGGCGCTCGAGGAGTCCGGAACCAGCTACGTCGTCAATGAGCACGGACGTGGGTATCGCTTCGTCGCCCCTGTGGAGTTCTCCGCTGCCGTAGAGCGCGGCCGAAACCGCCATTCTCTGCCACCTGTCCCCAATCTCATCGGACGCGACGACGAGCTCTCGGAGATTATCGCTGCGCTCGGCTCTTCAAGCCGGGTCGTCTCCTTGGTAGGGCCAGGCGGCGTGGGCAAGAGCACGCTATCGGCTGCCGTCGCCGCGCGTTTGCGAAGTGAGTATGCCGATGATGTGGTTTTCGTCGACCTTGCCGGTCTGCAGCCTGGAAGCGACGTAATTCCACTGGTCGCGCACGCAGTCGCAATGGAAGTGAGGGCGGAGTCTGCGAGGCAGGTTGCCGAGTTTCTGGCGCTCAAGCGGTGTCTCTTGGTGCTGGATAACTGTGAGCACCTGATTAGTTCGGTCTCGGTACTGACAAACCTGATCGTTGAGGTTTGCCCAGGTGTCGACATCCTAATCACGACGAGAGAGCCGATCAGGGCTAGGGGTGAGCTGTCCTGGCGGCTGGGCGGCCTGGACTATGCCGATCCTTCTCTAAGCACCGATCCCGTCGCCGTGCAGGCATACCCGTCAACTGAGCTCTTTCTCGAAAGGGCACGGCAGTCGGATCCTTCCTTCAAAGTCACCGACTCGAACGCAACAGTCTTGTCCACCATTTGTAGGGAGCTCGATGGTGTCCCGTTGGCGCTTGAGATTGCAGCCAGTTGGGTAGGATTCAGCGGTTTAGTTGCGATTGCCGAAGGCATACACGATCGACTCCTGACGATGCCGAGCGATCTCCATCCGGCCCGCCACCGGTCGCTAGATGCAGTCCTGGATTGGAGTTATCAGCTCCTTTCGGTCGATGAGCGGAAGGTATTCCGTGCCCTATCCGTGTTTCAAACGGGGTTCTCTCGCGCGTCTGCGGAGCGCTTGCTGGCTCTCGGAGGCTTCTCGCCCCGCTCCGTGCCACTGCTGGACACGCTGGTTGAGAAGTCCATCGTAACCTTCGACCCGACAATAGAGCTCTATCGGATCGCCGAAGGCAGCAAGGCATTCGCCCGCCAAAAGCTCGCCGAGAATAGCAGCTACGGCAGAGTCATGACGGCGCACCTCCTTTGGTGCGTCGAGCAGCTGACGGGCGTTGAGGCGGCTCTGGCAACGTTGCCCCGTTCAGAATGGATGGGCCGATACTCGCCAGTGATTTCTGACGTTGTTGCCGCCCTGACCTGGTCGTTGAGGGATGGCGGGGATTGGGCTTCCGGGGTTGAGTGCGCTGTTCGGTTTGCCCCGCTCGCGCTGCAAGTGCTTGGACACAACGAAGCTGGCGGTCTGCTTCGACTTGCCCTTCAGCGGGCCTTTGAGCGGGGTGACATCTCCGGCAGAGAGAGCGTCGAATTGAGCATGCGGTTGGGCATGATCGCCAACGATCAAAAGGGTGATCACCGGCAGCATTCAGCAACGTTTGACCTTGGCATCGGCAACGAGGGCTTCGAGTCGCTCGCCCAGCGACTGATGTCGGGCTTCGCTTCTGCGTTCACACGAGGCGACTATCCTGAAGCCCTCAAGTACGCCTTGCGGTTTGACGAACTCGCGGACTCGCGCGGTGAAGACGTTTGGGTGACGCTGTCGGCGCGTGTGTTAGCGCAGTGCTACCACTTTTTGGGTTCACACGATCTCGCGGAGCAGTACGCCCAGTCCGTTATCGAGGCACCGTTTGAGTTCCTGCCAACATCTCACATAAGCCATCGCGTTTCTGCTCGCATTGTGCTGTCGCGAATAGCGTTCATCAAGGGGCGGGACGACATCGCTGAGCGCTACGGGCTCGAGGCGCTGCATTTCGCTCAACAGGGCAACGCCACGGCAATCTGCCAATCGCTTTCCCTCGGGCGAATTCCAATCCTCATCTGGCAAGGTCGGAACTCGGTTGCCCGAAAGGCCGTCGACCTCCTGCTCGAAACTGCCGAGAAGGCCAACCTCCCGTACTGGCATCTGTGGGGCGAGGCATTCCGACTGACGCTAGAAATCGGTGAGGAAGAAAGAAACGCCAAGATGGGTGCGTTTCTGGAGATCAACGAGATACCGCCGAAATTGGCGGACACGCTGCCCACCCTTGACCCAAAGATGCTCCTGCCGTCAGCGCTACAACGGTCCCGTACCGGCACAGTGGGATGGAACGGCCCTGAGGTTATTCGCGCTGAGTCGTTCTCTCATGGACTCAGTGCGGCGCAGGCGGAGGCGCTAGCACAGTCTGCACTCGAGCTGGCTGAAAGCCAGGGAGCCCACGCTTGGGTGCGAACGGCACGCGAGACGCTTGATAGGCACCGCGCGGCCAGCCTCAGCAGCTTACAGACGTAGGGATTGGAAAATGTCTTCTGAGATCATCTTCGCACCCATGTCTACCGGCCACCTTGTCGACCTGTGGTGCTCGACGTTCACCGTTGGCAACTATCCCCTGTGCAAGTCGCTGGCACTTGAGCTCGATCGTCGGTCGAGCTTGGAGCCGGATGACCAGCATTTGGCTGTCTCAGCGAAGAAATTCCTGGCCCAGTCGCTTCACTTCCTAGGCGACCACGAAGCGGCGGCGACCGTTGGCGAGGAGGCACTGAGCCGTGCAACGATACGCCTCGCAAACTCTTCCGTTCACCCTGCAATCTCGGTGAACATCGTCCTTGCCCGAATTGCTGCCTTGGCCGGCGACTGGCGTCACTATGACGAGCTGATCTCCGAGCTTGAGACGCGGCTTCTTGGCGAGGCGCTGGTGTCGACTTGTCAGACCATGGCGCTGGTAGCCATCCCTGCAGCATTCTGGAGGAAAGACGGGGAAGCTGCCGGAAGAGCAATTAGTGCTCTCAAGCGGGCGTCGGAAGTCGATCAACTGAGCTACTGGATTGTATGGGCGAACAACACCGCGGTGGCTGCGCGGCTTGCGTTTGGACCAACGAAGGACACCGACGGTGTAAACTTCGAGCACGTCGACCCCAAGCAAGCAGACCACCTCGCTACATTGGATGAGCGCCTGATCTGCGACGCGGCTATCGAACGATCCGATACAGGTCGAGTTGGCTGGACACGTCCCGAGATACTGAGAGCGGAAGCGGTCGCTGCCTCTTGGTACGATACCCCCAGAGCGCTGAACAAGCTCGCCTCGGCCCGGGCGTCGGGGACCCGCCAAGGGGTTACCGTATGGCTGGATAGACTTGCTCAATCGACGGCCGCCGTGGCGGAGCGATCCTCCGGCCCGCAGGTTGGCGTCCGGGAGCGCGGAGCGATGAGATGACATCGACATTTGCACGCAGGGCGGGCCAAACGGACGAACCCCGGGCACCAGGGATTGTCTATCAGTTTGCCGAGTTCTCGTTCGAGCCGTTCGAGAGGCTCCTTCGCGGCCCCAACGGAGGCGTCCGCCTGGGAAGCCGTGGTTGTGCATTGCTCACCTGTCTGCTGGACCATGCGGGCATGACGGTAAGGACTGCTGACCTCATTGGTGCAGCGTGGCCAAACGAAGTCGAGAACGTGAACCTGCGCGTTCATATCGCCGCGCTTCGGCGGGCCCTGGGCGAAACCCGGGCAAGTCCGCGTTTCATCCAGAACGTGCCCGGGAGTGGGTACCGTTTCGCAAGCACCGTGCATGGACATCGTGCTCGTGTGCCAGTTGGGCACCTTGAGGCCCAAGTTGCTTCCCGCCTCGCGGCTTTCGCCCACGGCTTCACGCTCGACGCGGCGTTGTCGGTTACGAGTGATGTACTTCCAAACGGCGTCGAGCAAGTCCTTCGCAGGATGATGCAACAGGGCCTTCTGATCGTGCGGTCGGACGAACCTCCGCGCAGGTATGACCTAGCTCTTGGTCTTCGTTCCCAACTCGCTGTGAATGAAGCAGGCCTGCGGGCACATGCGAATTATCTGTTGTCGACGCTATCAGTCGCTTTCGCTGATTGGGAGCAAGGGCCCACCTCTTCGGAGACGATTGCACGTTGGGCGGACGATGTCGGGCTAGTGCTGACCCGCGCGAACGAGGGAGAAATCCCACGCGAGACTGCGGCAGAGCTCTTGGCAGTGGCACTTCCGATGGCAATTCGCATTGGGCGAGAGTCTTCACTGATGGAGGCTGCTCGGATCCTGGCAGGTACGACCGACAGTGATCGGCTAAAGGACGTGCTTGCAATCGTCGGCTCGCGATCGACGAGTCCGGCTGCCGCTCATCGGATCTCGACTGCAGAACGGTTGTTCGAGATGGGGCAGTTTGAGCAGGCTCGTGCGGTCGCGGCTGAGAGCTTGCGAGCCGGCGTGTCTGCTCCGTTGCTATTGGAGGATCCGGGTGTGGACGAGCGCGTACGACTTTGCTCGGTACTCGCTCGAAGCCTTTGGATTCTAGGGTACACGGATCGAGCCCTCGTCATAGCGCGGCAAGCGCTTTCTCGCGCCGAAGGTATGGGGCCTCACGACATTGCGTTCGCGTTGACGCAGGCTGTTTGCCCGCTCCACCTATGGCGCGGTGAGGACCTTCAGGCTTCCAAACAGGTACGTCGATTGCGTCAACTCTTGGAGCAGTACGACTTGCAGGGTTGGCGCTCCTGGCTGGAGGGGCTCGAGTGGTCGCTTCATCAACGGGCAGTAAGAGACGGGCGAGCAAGTCCGGCGCTAGCGCTGCCCCCTCCCTCGGAAGAACATAGCGAGTGGATTGCGACGTTCACGGGCATCGCTGGCTTTGCGATCCCCGCCAACCCTGCCCCGTGGTGCCGGGCCGAAATTGGCCGCCTGCGAGCATTGCACTCCTACACGGCCAGTGACGACCCGTCGGCCCGTCGCGAGCTACTTCGTGCAATTGAGACGGCGCAGGCGCAAGGCGCGGTAGCCTGGGAGCTCAGGGCTACTGTCAGTCTCGCTCGTCTGCCTGCAGGAGACCGAGCGCCACTGTTGAAGGTCCTTCCCTGCCTACGTGAAGGAAAGGGAACGACCGACGTAATTCTAGCTCAGTCGACCTCACGGCACGCCATCGGCAGCTAGGCCGGTTTCACATCTCTTTACTCGCTGCCGATCGAGTGGAGAGGCACCTTCACCACAGGAATGCAAATCGGCCGGTGCCCAGCATTCGGCCCTGTGGGGTGCTTGCAATTGGACGCTGCAGCGACGCATCAGGATCAGACGCAAGGGGAGATTGCTTTCGGGGGCTTTGTGCTCGACCCCGTACGCCTTGTCCTCTCGCACGACGGACGCTCGGTGCCGATCGGCAACCGCGCCATCACTATACTCTCCGCACTTGCTCAGAAGCGCGGGGTCCCCTTGGACAAGCGAGAGTTGATGCAGGTCGGCTGGCCGGGCCTGTTTGTAGATGAGGGCAACCTTCGTGTTCAGGTTGCCACGATCAGGCGAGCTCTCGGCGCTACCGCTCCCGGCGCTGAGGACCTCATCAAGAATATCCCAGGTCGGGGCTATGTCTTCATCGGCGGTGCCGAGCCTGCCGGCCACAAGCTCGCGCCAAAGGCGGCGGTAAGCGCACTGCCGCCAATGCCGCAACGACTTTACGGTCGCGATGATCTCATCGACATACTTGCGACCAAGGTGATGGAGCGAAGTCTCGTAACGCTGGTCGGCGCCGGCGGCATCGGCAAGACCACAATGGCGATAGCCGTTGGACACGCTGCGACGCGGCTTTTCGCTGGAGGCGCTACGTTCGTGGATCTGGCCTCGATTACCGACGCGAACGTGGTCGTTGACAAGGTTCGCGCTGCCGCCGGCAGCGATCCCGGATCGCAGTTTGATGGCGACAGCGACGCAATTGCGTTGGTGGTGCTGGACAACTGTGAGCATCTGATAGGAGCCGCTGCGGCGGCGGCCGACGAGCTAACAAAGTCCGGCTGGCCAGTCCGCATTCTGGCGACGAGTAGAGAGCCCTTGCGTCTCGAGGGCGAGTGGGTGCATCGGCTTGCTCCGCTCGAGACACCATCTCCAACGTCTGTGGTTGATGCTGGCCTTGCCACTAGGAACCCCGCAATGCGGCTGTTCTTTGAGGCTGCAGGCGGGGAGTTGGATGTCGCTTCGGCTACCGATGACGACCTGCGCCTCGTAGCGGAGATCTGTACGCGACTGGACGGGATCCCGTTGGCCATCGAACTGGCTGCATCGCACTTGGCATTTCTTGGCCTCGAGGGCGTTGCCAAGCAGCTGTTGTCCCCCTTCATGTTTGCCTCGGAGGGGCTGAGGAACGCCAAGCCAAGACAACAGACACTGCAGGCCACTCTTCAGTGGAGCTATGACCTTCTAGGGGCTGAGGAGAGGGAACTTCTGAAGAACGTGTCGGTGTTTCGAGGGTACTTCGTGCCTGACGATGTACTGGCGATCTGGCCGGGAACCGTGGATGAAGCCGATGTGCTGCGCCTGCTCGACCGCCTGGTTCAAAAATCTCTGGTCCAGGTATCACGATCGCGATCCGGCCCGAAATTTAGGCTGCTGCAGATCACGAGGCAGTTTGCCGAAAAGATGCTCTCTTCGATCGAACAGCAGGACCTTTCAAAGTCCCATGCTGTACACCTCAGTACGCTCCTCACTGCCGCTGACTACGACGTCCAACGCAGCACAAATCTCGACGACCGCGTCGACGATCTGCGTGCGGCGCTTGATTGGGCGTTCTCCGACAGAGGTGAGGAGGACATCGGTCTCTCGTTGTCCGTAGCCGCCGCACCGATCTGGGAGTTCACTCTCAATGAAGTCGAGGGGAAGAGCATTCTCGAGCGGGGGCTCGAACGCGTAACACGGGGCGGCGATCCTGAATCACATCGCAGGATCAGCCTCTTCGCGACCTTGGTATCGCGGCTGCTCTACATGAGAACCGGCGGCAATGAGATCAGCGCGGCATGGAAGAACTCATTCGACGTGGCCAAGGGGCTGGACGATCAGAGCTTCCGGATATGGAGCGTCTGGGGAGCGTGGCTGAACAACTATATGACCGGCCGCCATCTCGAAGCTCTCAACTTCGCCAACCAGTGCGTCAGGCTGGCGGAGAAGGCAGACAGCCCAGCCGATCTTTCGGTCGGCCGTCTTATGGTCGGAATTTCGCAGTTCATCACTGCCAATCCAGCAGAGGCGCTTGCCAACACCGAGGCTTTGATCGGTCTGAACGCCTTCCCGGCGAGCCGGCAGCTATTTGTCCGGTTCCAATGGGACCCGAGTTCGGTAGCACGTTGCTATCATGCTGATGCTCTTTGGGTTCTTGGTCAGAAGTTCGCGGCTGCGGCACTTGTCGCCAAAAACGTCTCGATATCGGAGGCGACGGGGCATATTCCGACCCTCTGGAATGCCCTGGCGCACGGTGCTTGCCCGATTTCAATCCGCAGCGGCGAGCTTGAGTCTGCAGGTCGGTTTGTCGACAAGCTTCGCGAAATCTCGCTGGGCAACGAGCTCTGGACCTCGTGGGCCAGAGCCTACGGTGGAGCGCTGCTCGTGCGTGCGGGGCAGCAAAAGTCTGGGCTGGAGGAGATGGACACCGCCCTCGCGCCGTTTCCGGCGGCGGCCTTTGGTCACCGGCTTTTGGGGCTCCGCTGTCTGATGATCGATGCCCAGATCAACCTTGGGCTGTTTGAGGCAGCAGAGGACCTGCTTCTGGATTCGCTGGCACGCGCAAAGCAGCGCCGTGATCTCTGGTGCTTTCCGGAGCTGGTTCGATTGCGCTCACAGTTCCTTCTGGCGCGAGATGGGCGGAAGGCTTTTCGCAACGCAAGACGTTTGCTGTCGGTGGGCCATCGCTACGCACAGTCTCGCGGCATGACCGGGTGGCAGGAGCGCATTGAGGCCACGCAGGCAGTAATGTAGCGGGGCGTCATAAAACGCCCCGCCGCTGGTCTTCAGGCAAACCGCTTCACAAAGTCGAGGCAGGTCTGGGCCACGAGCTCCCAACCGCTGTCGATGGTCAACGAGTGGCCGCGGTCGGGAAGTTCCTTGAACTCGGTGATCCCCGGGTTCTTGCGCTGGAGGTCGTAGGCTGCCTTCTGGATCGCGGTGGGCGCCGTGTTGTCCTTGTTGCTTGCCAGGATCAGCATGGGACCGCGATCAGGGTTCTTGTAGTCGGCCTGCGCCTCGGTCCACGGATTGAGGTTGGCAGCGGCGGCCTGGAACAGCGGGGCGCCCGACGCCGGCACGGCGAACGTTCCGAACAGCTGATGGGCTTCAGCCTCGGTGACGGCGTTGCCGAAACCGAACCGGAACTGGTCGAAGGTCAGCGGAATTGCGCGATGCCGGTTCGCCGGATTGCCGAGGACCGGGAACGCAGATTTCAGCGCGGAGAAGGGAAGCGGCAACACGCCACGGAAGGGAGCGCCGTTGATCGAGACGGTCGCCGCCGACAGGCCCCGTCCAGCGAGCATCTGCACAAGCAGACCGCCGAAGGAATGGCCTATGATCGCCGGCTTCACCTTGAGCTTGCGAACGATGCTCTCCATGTGGTCAGCGACCTGACCGACTGTCTTGCCAGCGAAGAGCTCGGGGTTGGCGGCCGCCTCTTCCACGGTCTCGGGGTCGTCAGGCCAGCCGGGGAGCACGGTGGAGTAGCCTGCGTCGGCGAACTTGGCCGCCCAACGGTCCCAGCTGCTCGGCAGGAGCCACAGACCATGTACGAAAACGACCGGCCGAAGCCCAGAGGCATTGGCACGCTCGATCTCTTCTTCGTCGTTGTCGGAAATGCGAATGGGCGCCATCGCGTTCATGGCCAGCTCCTATGAAGGTGTTTAATGGGAAGGTGCGCCGGCCGGGCGGGGCAACCGGGCCGGCGCAAGCTCGCGTTACTGCGCCGCAGCCGCCTCGGCTGCCGCTTCAATCATGGCAACCGTCTTGTCGGCGTGAGCGATGAACGCGAGGTGCCCGCCGGGGAGGATCTCCACAGTGGAGCCGGCGCGCTTGAACATCATCTCCTGCAGGGCGAAGGGGACGACGTGATCGGCGTCAGAGGCGAGGTACCAGGTCGGTTTGTCCTTCCAGGCAGCCACCGAGACCGGTGTGCCACCAGCCTTCAGCGAAATCGGGACCTGCGAGTCCCGCATGAACTCGGCATCCGCTGCCGGCAGGCTGTCGGCGAAGCCCGGCACATAGACGCCCTCGTTGAAGAAGGCGAAGCCATCTTCACCGATGTCGAACGGCGGCGGGTGGTTCGGATCCTGGGGGATCATGGTGAAACTGGATTCGCCGACGTCGGGCATGAATGCTGCGGCGTAGACGAGGCCCACAACCTTTGGGTGATCGCCGGCTTCGGTGATGACCTGGCCGCCGTAGGAGTGACCGACGAGGATGGTTGGACCATCCATGCGGTCGAGCACCCGATCGGTCGCCGCGACGTCCTCTTCGAGCGAGGTGAGCGGATTCTGCACGATGCGGACGTTGTAGCCGTCGGCCTTGAGAGCCTCGTAGATCGGACGCCAGCCGGAGCCATCCGCCCAGGCGCCGTGAACCAGCACAACGTTCTTGATCGGGTCGGCAAGCGCCGGAACAGCACCCGTGATGACCATGGTGCCGGCGATCAGCGCGGCGAGGGACTTCTTCATTTCGTTCTCCCGTTGAGGTGTCTCTGCGACGACCACAACCAAACAGAACGACCGATTTTACGTGAGTGAAACGCCGTTAAAGATCATGCAAACTCGCGTTTCACATTCCGAGGGTCGTACCTCAGGCCTTCACACTTCCTGCGGTCAGCCCGGACACGATCATCCGCTGTAGTGCAAAGCCACGTCTAACGAACTGGGCGTTGAGCGCCAGCGCAACAATCAAGCCGAGACCTGACTCGAGCACCACTGAGACGATTGCGAAGCGCGGGGTGTTCCCGACGGCATTCCACCAAGTTGAGTGGACCAAAAGCCCCGACACGACGGTGAGACCAACTTCGGTGGGGTACAGTGGAGGTAGTTTCGAAAGCCGATGACTCCACTCTTTACCAAGGCCGAGACTGACCTAGCGGTCAGCGAGAGGTTCGAAGCAGCGGCCATGCCGCTGTCACCGCCAATGCCACAAGCACCGGCAATAGGAGTGATTTGGCTGCGGCGATCCTCGAGCTTGTCGATCGCGATCCGGCACGGACGGCAAAGTCCCCACGAGGGGGACCTGGCGCCCCGACAATTGCATCACCAGCCGTCGCCCTTCAACGCATTGGCAGTGCTGCTGAGAACCTCGAACTTCTCGAAAGCAGACTGTAGGCGTGCCTGACAACGTGTCGTGGACAGCTGAGAAAAACAACGATGACACTTCCCCGCCGACGTCCCACTGTCACCCACGGCAATCTGCAGATCTGCCGAATGAGCGCCGCTGCAACCATGAGCAGCGGCCAAAAGTGCAAAGACCGAGGCGCGTAAATGCATGAGCTTCCCCGTTGTAGCTAAGCGTAATTGCGGGCAAGCCTGAAGGGACCGTTGGCCTGAGCCAAGTAAAGGATTGTGAAGGTCGCGCCGATGTCCGGTTGTGGCGCATAGCGGTCGCGGGCGGTTGGCTTTCACGATTTAGGTTCACGCAATTTCGTCGAGTCGGCGTGGTCTCTGTCCTCAGTCGGCAGTCCCGGACGGAACGCCGCGAAGGAAGTTCAGGAGCACGTCGCGGTCCGCGACCCACTGGCCTCCGCATTTGCGGGCCGGCAGGTCACCACGCTCCAGCATGTGGAAGGTGGCACGAGGCGATTTACCAATGAAGGCGGCGATGGCCTTGCAGCCCCAAAGGAAGGGCTGGGAATGCGGAGTCGAGTTCGGATTGTCCATGTGGGACCCTCCCTCAGATGTTGAGGTTGGAGGTCCCTTTCAGCACTCCCACTTCCGTCTCCGGGGGACGCGACCCTTCCGAAGGACACAAGCTGCGGGGGCAGGTGGGCAGCTTGCTGGCTGTACCGGGCGAACCGGCCAGAACGTGGGCAGGAGGGGAGCACGTCTCCCCTTGGGCATTTAACCGACCTTACGGGATTAGCGTGGTCGGACACTTCTGACGTCGCTTATTCCAGCCCCAAATATGGAGGTCAAGGTTTCATGAAGGGGCGCTTAAGTCCCCCTGGGAAGGCTGCCGGGGCAGCCAGGGGCGCTCGCTGCGCGGTGTGGCGGCGCGGCATGTGCTCAAGAGTGCAATGAATCCAGGGCATTTCGAGGGTTCCGTGTCGCGTTCATGTCGCGTGGAGTCGCCGGGAGGATTCGAAAAAGCCCAGAAAACCAGGGAATTTTGGGGAAGCGACATGGCGCGACACAGGCGGACAGTTTGATTCCGCCGGTTGCCGTAAGTATCTGATATTATTTAGGAAATTTTGGTAGCGGAGGAGGGATTTGAACCCCCGACACACGGATTATGATTCCGCTGCTCTAACCAACTGAGCTACTCCGCCCCAGGTGCGCGGCGGGCGGGGCCGGCCGGCGGGGCGCTATGCGCGGCGCCTTATTAGGTTTGAGGCGAGGGGGTGTCAAGTCGGCTGTCCCGTTCGCGTCCGGCCCGTTCGGGAAGCAGCGGGGTAAGCCAGGTGGTCACCGCGCCTTCGCCAACCAGACCGCGCCAGCTGAGCCGCGTCGCCGGCCGTTTTTCGCCGAAGCGCGGCGACACCCAGCCACCGTCCGGGCGGTCCTCGCCGGTTGCGGCGGTGACCGCCTCGGTGGGGAAATCGATGCGCAGCAGCGTGTCGTCGTCGCGCCGGACACGCGCCGATTTGCCGGTGATCTCGGCTACCAGCCCCGGCGCAAGCTGCAGCACGATTTCGGCCTCGCGTGGCGGTCCGCCGACGAGTTGGTCGGTCACCGAGATCTTGCCGGCATCGATCTGCACCGTGCGCTGGTGCACGCGACCGAAGCGCTTGGCGTAGCCGTCATGGCTCATGCGCAGCCAGGTGCCGTCGTGACGTTCGCCGGTTTCCTCGAGCCTGGCCTCAGCCTTGTGCGACCAGTTGAAGGCGCCCGACATCACGCTCTGGCTCGCGCCATCGAGGTTGAGCGCGTTGTGAGCCGGGGTGGAGCGGAACCAGCTGCGCCAGGGTCCGCCGGAGCCGTAGAGATAAGTGCCGGGGTCGACCAGCACCGGCCGGCCATCGAGATCGAGCGTCAGCGACAGCGCGTCGGCATGCCCGTGCGCGGCGATCGAGAGATAGCCGAGCGGGCCGTGATCGAGCACCAGTCGAGCATCGCGACCGTTCGGTCGCCCATGCCATACGCTCAGGCCGCCATGGGGGAAGGTCACGAGGCCCTTCGGCTTCAGAGCTGGCTTCGGCGGGCGATCGAACAGCAGGGGACGAATGTCGCCATCGGCAACCGCCGGTCCGCGCCGGCCGAGGAAGCCGGCGATGGCAGCGGCAACCGAGGCGGCGTAGTCCGGCTCGGGACCCAGCGTCACTACGCGGCCCTCGTCATCGTCGCCATAGCTGGGGGTCGGTGCGCCGAGCGTCATGATGAAGTCGGCGAAGGCGCCGAGCCGGTCGAGTGCCCCCTTGGGGAACGGGTGACCGGTGGCGCTGCCGATCATTGCGGCGAGCAGCACCATTTCGGCGGTGAAGGCGCCATAGGTCGGGGTCTGCTCGGCCGGGGCGCCATCGGGCAGGATCTGGCGGAAAGTCTCGGCGACGAGCCCGGCTTCGGGCTTCCGTACCGAGTGCCCGAGCGCATGCGCCAGCACGTATTCGCCTGCCAGCTCGGCGACGAGATGGTTGTTGGCCGACGAGAATCTCGAGGGGAAGCGCGGCAGCCAGAAGGCGCTGGCGCTGAGAATCTCGCCCAGTTGGCGCGTGGTCTCGCGCGAAAAGCGTTGGCCCACGAGGCTGAACACCAGCACCAGGCTGATCGCTCGCAGGGCCACCTCGATGCCGGAGGCCCAGCCGACGCCGCGGAAGGGCGGGTTGGCGGTGTGCCAGCTTGCAATCGCGGCTTCGATTGCCGCCACCGGTTCGCTGCGACCGGTCAGCACCGCCTCGGCAGCAAGCGGCACGAGAAACTGCAGCCGGTTGATCTCCCAGATGTACTTGATGTCGCCACGCGTCCCGTCACGACGGAAATCGATGCCGAAGGCATACGTGTCGGCGCCGGGCCATAGCCCGCCAGTCACCGGATCGAGCCGCCAGAGTTCGGGCGGAAACAGCGCCGCAAGCGATCGCTCCGGCCAGTCGCGGCCCAGTGCCGAGAAGCGGCCGGCGAGCGTTGCCTGCGCCGCAGCCGAGATCGCCCCGCGGCTCGCGGCATCGGAGCGGAGCACTCGCTCGCGCAGGCCCGGGATGGCGGTGATCCGCTCCGGCGCGGGATAGAGCACCCAGCCTTCGTGCCGGTCGCGCGAGGCGCGTTTCTTCGCGGCCTCGCCGAGGCGGTGGATCACCTCGGCCGGCTCCATGTTGCGCAGGCGGTTGAGGTACCAGCCGAGCTTCATCGCCCCATTCCAGCGTTTGACGTCTGATACACCATGCGCGCCGATTTCGGCCCGTGCGATACTGCCGTTTCGCACCGCGCAGTTAACATGGCGGGATGAGGAGTTCCCCATGCCGCTGCTGATCCGCGTCGTTGTCGTCCTGATGGCTCTGGCTGCCCCGGCGCTTGCCGCGCCGCCCGAGCTGCATCGCGGGGTGGGGCTGCATGAGTGGCTCAACTGGTCGCCGCTCAACGACGATGGCAGCTATCGCTGGCCGCCCTATCGCACCGTCGAGGAGTGGCAGAGCCGCTACCGCCCGGCGAGCGACTGGCCGTCCGGCGATCCTTTCGTTGCCCTCCATGCGCTCGGCTTCGATTTCGTGCGGCTGACGGTCGATCCCGGTCCGCTCTACGCCACCGAAGGCTCCGAGCGGCAGGAAGCGCTGGCCGTGCTGGAGGCAGCGACGAGGCGCCTGCTCGATGCCGATCTCAAGGTCGTGTTCAACCTCCACTCGGTGACGCAGGTTGCCGAACACGGCCGCGACGTCATCAACGCCCCGGCGAACTCGGCCGAGATTGCGCGTTACATCGCGATGACCGCAGACGTCGCGAAGATGCTGCTGCCGCTCGGCACCGACCGGGTGATTTTCGAGCCCTATAACGAGCCGGCGCACTATCCGTGCGATGCCGGTCGCACCGGCGACTGGCAGAAGATCATGACACAGTCGGTGAAGGCGATCCGCGCCGTCTCGACCGAGCTTACGTTGATCGCCACGGGCGCCTGTGGGGGAGGGGTCACCGGCCTCGTCGACCTCGTGCCCGATTTCGACGATCCGAACATCCTCTACAGCTTCCACATGTACGAGCCGCACCTGTTCACGCACCAGTTCTCCGAGATCGAGGACGGGTTCGCCTCCGGCCTGCCATGGCCGGCGAGCCTCGGCACGCCCGATGCGGTGATCGCCATGCTCGAAACGCAGATGGATGTCGCCGGGCTCGACGAAGCGGCGAAGACCGAGAACCTCAAGGCGGTCGCGCCGCATGTGGCGCAGTATTTCGCAGATGGCTGGAGCGAGGCGATGATGGTCGATCGCGTCGGCGCGGCGGTCACCTGGGCGAAGCAGCACACGATCCCGGTCGAGCGGCTGTTCATGGGCGAGTTCGGGGTGATCCTGATGTCGCCCGATGGCCGCATGGGTGCCTTCGAGCCCGACCGGTCGCGCTACATCACGGCACTCCGCAGCGAAGCCGAAAAGCAGGGCATTCCCTGGTCGCTGTGGGAATACTCCAACCCCTACGGCATGACCGTGATCAAGCCGACCGGCCCGGTCGTGCCGGACGAGAAGCTGCTCGAGGCGCTGGGGTTGTAACTAGGCCCGGTACGCGGGCGACCCCCAGCCACCCGCTGCGCGGGTCCCCCCCACAAGGGGGAGGGAGTGACGACTGCCGACGCTGAGCTTGAGGATGCCCGCTGATTTCCCTCCCCCTTGTGGGGAGGGGGGACCGCCGCAGGCGGTGGGTGGGGGTCGCCCCACGCACCAGCTCTGCGACGCCACTCAGTACTTTGAAATATCCAGCCGCTGGTCGATGAAGGCGCGCTTCCCCGCGCGGCCGCCGGCCAGTTGCTCCACCTGCTTGAGGTCGAACTGGATGGCGCCATGGGTGCGCGCCGTCAGCCCGGCAGCGACGCGCTCGGCATCCTCGCGCGTGCCGTCCTCGGTGGGCATGTAGCGGATGGTGCAGAAGCCCGGCTTTTCCTGGAAGAACTGATATTCCTCGATACCGGTGAAGTAGCGCGGATTGTCGGGCGTGAAGTCGATCGTCACCACCCGATTGCCGGTCGCCGACACGAGGAAATCGGGCTTGCGGCGCGGGATCAGCCGCTCGACCCGCAGGCGCTGGCCATTCGCTTCGGACGGCCGCTCGATCAGCGTCGCGCGGTCCTCGGTGTCATAGCGCAGGAAGGGCATGGCCTTGCCGGTCAGCCCCGTGCCGAGCAGCCGGCCCTCGCGGCCCGGCTCGGTGATCGCGGTGCCGTTGTCGTCCACCAGTTCGGCGACGCCATAGAGCGGGTCGAATTCGTAGCGGCCCTCGTCGTCCATTTCGCGGGCGAACAGCACCTTCTCGCTGAGACCGTAGAAGTTGGCGATCGGAACGTCGCCGAACACTTCGCGGATCAGCCGGCGCTGGTGCGGGTAGATCGGTTCGGAGATCGGCAGCAGGCCCTTGAGCGGCAGTTTCGGCATGCGGCCAATGCGGCACATGTGCCGGGCCATCAGCTCCATCGCCGAGGGGTAGCCATAGACGTAGCGGATCTCGTGGCGATCGATCAGGTCGAGATAAAGCCCGACATCGTCATGCGTCATCGGGAACACCGAGAGGCGAAGCTCGCGCAAGGCAGGCTCCCACTCGGTTTTTTCAACGCCCTTGGGGCCGAGGCCGAAACCGCGCAGCACGGCTTTCGGCGTCGCCTCGGTAAAGCCGACGCGGCTCCAGTTGTCATAGACGAAGGCCATCTCGCGGGTGCTGCGATCCTTGTCGAGATAGAAGGTGAACGGCCGCTCGCCATTCGAGCCGCTGGTGTCGGCGCTGTCGGCTTCGGAGCGGGGCACGGTCAGCACGGTTTCGCCGGCGGCGCGCATCTCTTCCTTGCGCAGGATTGGCAGGCGCTCGAGATCGGCGATTTCGAAGGTCGAGAAGTCGAAGCCGCGGCCGAGCGCGGTGTCGAGCAGGTCGCGATAGAACGGGCTCAGCTCATGGGCGCGGGCGAGCGTGGTGCGCAGGGCGCTCAGCTGTTCGGCACTGGCCCAGGCGGCGTGGGCGCGGGCATGGGCGATGCGTTCGCGCCAATGATCGTAGGTGCGGCCGAACTTCAGCTTGGTTGGCACCAGCGAGACCAGCGGCGCCAGCGACCGGCGCACGATCTCGGGGCTGCGTACATAGGCGCCACGCGCCACGTCCATCAGGCTCATCGCTTTCCTCCGCCAGAAAGTGCGACAACTCGGGTTCGGGCGCCTGGCCCTAGAAACTGATCCACTCGCCGTCGAGTTCGTACTCGACCGGCTTCATGGTGCGCTTGAACTGGGTATAGCCGTCGCCGGGTTTCAGCCCACCGACATCGAAAGTGGCGACGCCGCGGCGCTTCAGCTCGCGCATCACGTTCCACATCAGGAAATTGCCGGCATTGAGCTTGCGGCCTTCCGGGCCGAACCAGCCGATATGGTATTCGGCATGGGTGCCGAACCGGGCCAGCGACATGCCAGCGACGGGCGCGCCCTCATGGATCAGCTGGAACACGGTGACGTTCTCGGGCGCGGCGGCGCGGATGGCGCGCAGCAGGTCCGGGCTCGCGGCATTGAAGCCCTTGTCGGCCATGTTCTCGACATGCCGGGCCATCAGCCATTCGAAGGTTGCTTCGTCGTCGCCAATGCGAAGTTCCGCGCCGGCCTTGTCGGCATTGCGCACGCGGTTGCGGAAGCCCGAGGCCATGCCGGCCCAGATCTCGTCCTCGCTGCGCGTCAGGTCGATGCGGCCCGACTGCCAGGAGTGGCGATCGCGCAGCATGTAGCCGGCGCGGCGCAGCAGCTCGTCGGAATTGCCGCCGGCCGTGAGGGCAGGGGCGATCATCAGCGGCGCGGTCCAGATGCGCCCCCAGCGATTGCGGATGGCGCGATAGACGGCGACCACCTGCTCGTCGCTCGGCTGGCCGATGAATAGCGGCCCTCGGTTGATGCGGTTGAGCAGGGTCAGCCCGAAGCGCCGGAAATGCAGCACGGTCGCGATGGCGATCGGCCGGCCGGCGGTCTCGAAAACGGCGCGGGTCGCTGGCCAGCCGGTCGCGTCCTTGCCGGCGCCATAGGCGAAATCCTGGGGCAGGTGGGGCATCGTAGCCAGAACCATCAGCCGATCCCACTCGGCCTTGTCGGTGACGAAGCGGATGGCGATCGCGCAGTCGCCCGCACCGGTCCGCGCGACAGGCGCGGTGGCATTGGCACTGGTTGCGTCGATGGTCATGACCTGCGTCCCATGGCGCCGGAATAGTCCGGTCGCCTCGTAGCCCAGTGGTAGAACCGGCGGGGTGAAACCGGAACCGAAAGGTTACCTTAGTGTTAACGCGCCGCGTCGTTCCAAACCCGCTCGATGGCGGCAGTGAACGGGGTGACGTCGAGCCGTTCCCGGTGGAATCGCTGCGCGGCCTGCCCGAGCCGCTGGCGCAGGGCCGGGTCGGTGACGACGCGGGTCAGCGCATCGGTCAGCTGGTCCACGTTGCCGGGAGTGACGAGGAGGCCAGTTTCCTCGTCCTGCACGATATCCGCCACGGCGCCGACCGGCGTCGCGATCACGGCAAGTCCAGCCGCCATGCCCTCGATGATCGAGAGCGGCAGGTTTTCCGAAAAGCTCGGCAGTACGAGAATGTCGGCCGAGGCGAGAAGCTCTGCGACCTGCTGCGGCCCAACCCAGCCGGGAAAATCGACCCGGTCGGCGACGCCGAGCTCGACGGCCTTGGCGCGCGCCAGCTCGATATCGCCGTCACCGGCAATGGTGCAGCGCCAGTTGGGCAGGTCGCGCATGCGGTGCAGTGCTTCACCGAGCTGCGGTGTGCCCTTGCGGTCGCCGATGCGGCCGAGGAACAGGATATGCGGGGTGTCGCCGCCACCGCGATGCGGCAGCGCCGGCTGCGGCGCGGCATTGGGCACGATGGCGATGCGTTCGGCGGTCTCGGGCGCACGGCGCATCACGAGGTCGCGCCACGTGCGACCCAGCACGATGATGCGCGCCGCATCGGCGAACATCTCGCGGATGATGCGGTCGAGGCGGCTGTCGTCGCCCTTCCAGAATTCGGCATAGTCCGCGCCGTGCAGGTGCAGCACGTAGGGGATGCCAAGCCAGCGCGCCAGCCGGGCGATCTGCACTTTGCGATAGGTGCTGCCATTGCTGGCGAGATTGATGTGCACGAGGTCGACGCGGCCTGCGAGGCGGCCTGCGAACATGCGCATCAGGAACGTCGCGAGATAGAAGGGCGAAATCGCCACATGCCCGCTGCCGCGGGTCGGCGCAAAGGTCACGCTCAGCGCCGGGCTCTGCTGGCGCTCGATCTCGTCGCGCAGCGAGGTCATGATGCGATCGATGCCGCCCTGACCACCACCGCCGGCGGGGGTCGCGACAAGCACGTTCAGGGTCTTTGTGGCCAGGGTCCGGTGCAACATGGCGGACCCATACTCCGCGACCCGGCCGGGCTCCAGCAAAGCCTTACGTAAAGGTTTACAGCGGGCCAGTTGCATACAATTGCACGCATTCACCGTGCCCCGCCAAAGCACTGGAGACACACGCCCGCGAGGACTAAAGGAGGCTCGACGCACCTTCGGTGCCCCGCGGATCTACGCCTTTGCTGCTGCGCTCGACGCTCATCTATGCCCCGGCGATCCTGCTGACCCGCGTGTCGGCGCTGTTGCTGCTGGTCATTGCAACGCGGCTCATCGACACGACCGAATATGGCCTGCTGACGCTCGTCGTCACGGTGGGCGAGCTCACCGATTCCGCCGTCACCAACTGGCTGCGCATCGCGCTCCTCCGCCTTGGCGGTAAGGGCGAGATCAGCCGCGGCTCAATGTTGCTCGCTGCTCGGGTACTCCTCATCACCACGGTGATCGGGCTTGCCGTCTCCGCCATCGCGGCCGGGTTGATCGTGCCCGAGCGCTGGGCCGATTTCGCCATCGCGGTTGGGGTGTATCTCGCGGTCGGCGCGGTCAGCCGGTTCGGCCTGACGCTGCTCAACATGCAGCAGCGGCACGGCGTCTATTCGATGCTCGAATTCCTGCGCGCCGTGCTGCAGCTGATCCTGCCGGTCGTCGCCATCCAGTTCTTCCAGGACAGCTTCCTCATGGTGTCGCTGGCCTCGAGCGTCGCGACCCTCGCCGCCGGTGTCCTCGCGCTCTGGTACGCGGCGAGCGGCATCGTCGCCGGGCCGCCACGCTTCACCCATCGCGAGCTGTTCGCGCTCGGCATTCCGCTGATCACCCTCGCCATTGTCGGCTTCGGCCTCAACAGCGCCGAGCGGATCCTGCTCAAGCTCTATTACGATGCCGGCGCCGTCGCCGTGTTCGCCGCGGTCTACGCGCTGGCCCGCCAGCCCATCGATACCGTCGCCAATGCCATCAACATGGGCGCCTTCCCCGAGATCGTGTCGCGGCACGATAGCGAAGGCGCGGAAGCCTCCGCCCTGTTCATCAGCCGGCAGATGGCGCTGATGGCGCGGCTCTGCTTCCCGATCGTGGCACTGCTCGTCGCGCTAAGCACCGAGATCGGCGCCCTGGTGTTGCCGCCGGCCTATCACGGCCATGTCGGCGAGCTGTTCCCGATCATCGCGCTCTCGATCGTCTGCGCCAATTTCAACGCCTTCGGTTACGGCAACATCTTCCACGCCCACAAGCGGCCATGGATGCTGATCGTCGCCATGGTGCCGGCCTCGATCATCACGATCGTCCTCTCGCTGGTGCTGATCCCCGGCATGGCCGAGATCGGCGCGGCGCTGGCGCTGCTCGGCGGGACCTTTGCCGGGCTCGTTGCCAGCATCGCGCTCAGCCGGCTGCTGACGCCGATCCCGACCCCCTGGGCCGATCTCGGCATCGCCACCGCCACCGCGCTCGCCACGGGCCTTGCCGCCTGGATCGGCAGTGCGCTCCTCGGCGACGCCTGGGTGCTCTGCAAGCTCGCAGCAGGCACCATCGCCGGCGGCCTCGTCTTCCTCGGGCTCCAGACCGTGCTGCACCCCGCCGAAACCCGCGCCATAGTCGGCCAGGTCCGCGCAAAGCTCCGCCTCGCCTGATCTCTCGGTGATCCTCCCTTGCGCAGCGGGGGAGGGGGACCAGCGAAGCTGGTGGAGGGGGCGGGCCACACGCGCCAACAAAAAGCCCCCGCCGCATCGGCGAGGGCTCTTTCCCCGACTACCAGAACCATCACGCCGAGTGGCGGCGGTCCCGGAATTCGCGCCAGAGCAGGCCGGCGTAAGCGGTGTTGGTCTCGAAATAGCGGCGCCACAGGCGGCCCGGCTCCTGCAGCACGCGGAAGGCCCATTCGAGCCCCAGCTTCTGCACCAGCTTGGGCGCGCGCGCGACCTTGCCGCCATAGACGTCGAAGCTGCCGCCGACGCCCATGACGAAGCTGACATTCAACACGTCGCGGTACTGCTTGAGGAAGCGCTCCTTGCGTGGCGTCGGCATGGCGACGAACAGGCAATCGGCGCGGCTCGCATTGATGCGCTCCACCACTTCGGCCTCGTCGGCCGGCATGAAGTAGCCGTCCTGCATGCCGGCGACCACAAGGCCCGGATGTTCACGGCCCAGCCGCTCGTCCACCGCCTTCAGCACGGAAGGTTCGGCGCCCAGCAGATAGGGACGAAAGCCCTTTTCGGCGCAGACGCGGAACAGCTCGGTCATGATGTCGACGCCAGCGACACGCTCCGGCACCGCGATGCCGAACAGCTTCATGCCCAGCACGACACCGGCGCCGTCGATATTGATTACGTCGGCAGTCACGACGTCCTCCATCAGCTCGGCGCTCTTGCGCATATTCACGAGCTTGCTCACGTTCACCACCGTGTGGTGGAGCGGGGTGCGCTCCGCCATGGCGCGGGTCGCGAGCTCGAGCGTTTCGGCCATGGTCAGCGCATGCATCGGCGCGCCGAGAAACTCCCGGCGGCGCTCGATCAGCAGCGGATGGCTGGCCCAGTCGGTCATCAGGCCGCGCGGTCCGAAGCACGGCGCAGCGGGAAGCCGCGCTCGCGGTCCTCGCGGGCCTTCCGGCCCTCGATGCGGGCGTCCGGCTTCTGCGCCTTCTTCCAGGTCCAGAGGCCGCGCGTATCGACGAGCTTCTTGTCCTCGAGGGCGCGCGGGTCGATCAGCCCGAGCTGCCGATGGTCGACCAGCAGGACGACGATGTCCGCCTTGTCGATGGCGCTCAGCGCATCGGTGAAGATGATACCCTTGCCCTGGAGCTCCGCCGGCAGCGCTTCGATGTGGGGCTCGGCGGCGATGACCTTGATGTTGGGCACATCGGCGAGGAGCTTTACCACCTCGACCGCCGGGCTCTCGCGTACGTCGTCGATATTGGGCTTGAAGCTCAGACCCAGGCACGCAACCGTCTGGCGCTTGCCCGGCTCGAGCAGGGCAACGATATCGCCGACCACGGTGTGCGGGCGGGCATTGTTGATCTCGCGCGCCGCCTGCATCAGCTGGGTGTGCTGCGGCACAGCGTTGATGATGAAATAGGGGTCGACCGCAATGCAGTGGCCGCCCACGCCCGGACCCGGCTGCAGGATGTTGACGCGCGGGTGCTTGTTGGCGAGCTCGATCACTTCCCAGACGTTGAGCGACAGTTCCTGGCACACCGCCGCCAGTTCGTTGGCGAAAGCGATGTTCACGTCGCGGAAGGCGTTCTCGGTCAGCTTCACCAGCTCGGCACTTTCGGCCGTGGTGATGAAGAGGTCGCCGACGATGATCTTGGAATAGAGATCGACCGCCCGCGCCGACGAGGCCTTCGACAGCCCACCGATCGAGCGGTGATTGCTGATCAGTTCGCTCAGCACCTTGCCCGGCAGCACGCGCTCTGGGCTGTAGGCGACGAGAATGTCGGCATCCTCACCGTCGGTGTGCGGGAAGCTCAGGTCCGGGCGGGCCTTGGCCAGCTCTTCGGTCATACGGCGAGTGGTACCGACCGGCGAAGTCGATTCCAGGACGACCAGGTCACCCTTCTTCAGCACCGGTGCGAGTGCACGAGCCGCTGCCATCACGTAGCTCACGTCCGGCTCGTGATCCCCGACGAACGGGGTCGGCACAGCGATGATAAAGGCGTCGGCGGTCTGCGGCGTGGTGAAGGCGCGCAGCGAGCCGTTCGCCACCACCTTGTGGATCAGGCCGTCGAGATCGGGTTCGACGATGTGGATCTCGCCACGGTTGACCTTTTCGACCACGGCTTCGTTCACATCGATGCCTTTGACCATCAGGCCACGGCTCGCGAACATCGCGCAGGTGGGCAGGCCGATATAGCCCATGCCGATGACGGAAACGGTGGTGATCTCAGACATGGCGGGCAAGCTCCTCGACGATCCGGACACTGGCCCGGCCGTCGCCATACGGGTTGTGACGCTCGGCCATGCCACGGTAGGTGGCCGGATCATCGAGCAGGCGATTGGCGTTTGAAGTGATCAGCTCGATATCGGTGCCGACGAGGCGGGCCGTGCCGGCCGCGACGCCTTCGGGGCGCTCGGTATTCTCGCGCATCACCAGCACGGGCTTGCCCAGCGAGGGGGCCTCTTCCTGCACGCCGCCGCTATCGGTCAGCACCAGGTAGCTGCGCTTCTGCAGATACAGGAACGGCAGGTAATCCTGCGGTCCGATCAGGTGGATATTGGGCACGCCGCCGAGCTGGGCTTCGACGACATTGCGCACGTTGGGGTTCGGGTGCACCGGGTAGACGATCTGCACGTCACCGCGCGTCGCCAGCACCTTCAGCGCCGTGCAGATGCGATCGATGCCGCCGTCGAAATTCTCGCGGCGGTGGCCGGTGACCAGCACCAGCTTCTTGCTTTCATCGAGGAAGGGGAAACGCGCGGCCATCTCGGCCGACAGCAGCTTGTCCTCGTCCAGCGTGTGCGAGAAGTGCAGGAGCGTATCGATCACGGTGTTGCCGGTGACGAAGATCCGGCTTTTGTCCTTGCCCTCGGCGACCAGGTTGTCGCGCGCCTCGTTGGTCGGCGCGAAGTGCCAGGTCGCGATATTGCCGGCGATCAGCCGGTTCAACTCTTCGGGGAAGGGGCTGTCGATATTGTGGCTGCGCAGGCCCGCCTCGATATGGGCGACGGGGATGCGCTTGTAGAAGGCGGCGAGCGCGGCGGCCATGGCGGTGGTCGTATCGCCCTGAACCATGACGATGTCGGGCTTGGCCTCGTCGAGCACCTTTTCCATGCCCTTCAGCACCTTGGTCGTCACGTCGAACAGGGTCTGGCCCGGCGACATCACGTCGAGGTCGTAGTCGACCGGCAGGCCGGTCAGAGCGATCACCTGGTCCACCATCTCGCGGTGCTGGGCCGTCACGCAGATCTGCGTGTCAAAATGGGGGCTCCGCAGCGCTGCCTGCGCCACGGGGAAACACTTGAGCGCCTCAGGCCGGGTGCCAAAGACGATGAGCAGGCGACGCCGTTCTGGCCGCCGCGAGGGGGAAAAGAAGTTCATCTCGAAAACCGTACCGCATAGTTTTCGCGCACTCACTGCGCTCACCATGCATTCTAGCCGCTCGACGCGGCGCGTCTCCCAATGTCTTAATACATGCTTAACATCGGCGAGCCGTTTGCCCAGTTATGGTAACGCTGTCGATGTGTCCTCACCGTAAAGACTGCAACGCCGACGATCCCTTGGGCGGGATCTTCGGATTTTATTACAAATTTAAGTACCGGAAGTACTTGCGCCGACTAGGGCCGACGCGGTGCCTTCTGGGTGAAGGCGAGGACAAGCATCATGAACAGTGCGATGATCGGCGTCTTGGACGAGAGTGTGTTGTTCGAAAGAGCTGCGCCGAAGAACACCGCGGTGCCGATCCAGGCCGCCAACGGCATATGCCGCAGCAGGCGCCCGTAGATCCAGAACAGCAGCGCAAACACCGCCGCCGCCAGCGGCGCGCCGATCAGGAAGGTGAAATAGACCGGCGAGCTTTCGATGAAGGGCAGGCCGAGCTTGTCGTTCACGAGCTTGAGGATCGTGCCCATGTCGTTGACGCCAAATACGATCTGCTGCCAGCTCACCATGCCGAAGATCGAGTAGATGTCGGTACGGGCGAAGAAATTCTCGTCGACGATGCCGCCCTGGAAACGCTGCAGGGCCCCGCCGGCCGCGAGAACCGTGAACAGCGCGATCCCGCCCACGGCGACCATCAGCAGCACGGCCAGCTTGGCTTTGCGCTCGCTGCGGCGCTGCATGCCCCAGGGCACGAACAGGATCAGCGCCAGCACTTCGAGCACGGTCAGTACCAGCGAAAAGCGCGCGCCGGCTGCAGCGACGCCGACGATGAAGGTGAGCATGGCGGCCGCCTTGACCCACGGTTTCCAGGCCGTCAGCAGCACGAAGGCGATCGATGCGGCCGAAATCAGCCCCAGGTCGAGCGGATGGCCGGCCAGTCCGGTGGGCCGGAAGATTTCCTCGTTGAGCGGGCTCGGCAGGAAGTGGCGGCGCGCCGCGAACTCGCAGATTCCGATCACAGTACTGACAAGGTTGAGGATCAGCAGGCTGTCGCCGATGAAGCGGCGCCCGGCATGCGGCAGCGACAGGAGGATCAGTCCCGCCGCGCCAGCCACGAGGTAGCTGTCGATGAAGCGGCCACCCGCGCTTGCCCGGCCGATGAGGATCAGGAACACGACGAGCAGGACGATCAGCCCCGAGAAGCGCATCACGTCCTTGAACCGGCGGATGTCGTCGCCCTCCAGGGTGAAGGGTCGGCTGAACAGCGCCACCGGCACCATAAGAAGGATCAGATAGGTGCCGACGTGGATCTTCTCGTAGAACGCGCCATACTCGGTCGTGTACTCGTAGAACGAGTTCATCAGGTCGTTGTTGATGTAGACGCGGCTGACGAAGACGAGCAGCACTGCAAAGGTCAGCAGCAGCACGATGGCGTTCTGGCGCCTCGCCTCACCCACGTCCCCTCGATCAGGTCCGGAGGCGGAATAGCTCACTGGCGACAGGCCTTTCGCGGAGCGCGGGATTTACCAAGAAAGCCCATTCCCGGACCATCCGGCGGGCGCTGCTGTATATAGCGCTGACACTAGGCCAGTTTCGGCAACGAGTTATTAACGCAGATGTCCAGCCTCCCAGACAGCTCGCAGCAGGGCGGCGCCGTTTCCGGTGCCAGGGCCTTTGCGCGGCTCGGCTCGCGTCCCAGCGCGCCCGCCAATGACACATCGCTGCCGCAGGAGCGCGCTCTCGCCGCCGCCCAGGGCGTCCCGGTCGAAACGGTGACGCTGAACAAGGTCGGCGACTTCCTGGAACTCGATTTCGGGCGTCTTTTCACCTGGCTCGGCAAGGGACTGTGGTTCGCGCTGGCACTCGCCGTGCTCGGTGCGATCGCGGGCGGCGCCTACGCCGTGCTGTCGCCGCCGCGCTACACGGTTTCGACCGATATCCTCATCGATCCGGCCAATCTGCAGGTGGTCAGCGACGACCTGTTCCAGCAGCCCGGCCAGACCGATGCGGCCCTCCTCAATGCCGGCAGCAAGCTGCGCGTCCTCACCTCGGGCAATGTGCTGCTGCGTGTCGTCGACCAGCTCGCGCTGACGAGGGACACCGAGTTCTACGATCCGACGCCCGGATTCTCGCTGAGCTCGCTCCTGCCCGGCGGTGGCGACACCGCCGAAGCCGATCCGCGCCTCGCCGCGCTTGCGAGCCTTTCCAAGAAGGTCAGCACCCGCGCCGACGAGACCTCGTTCGTCGCCACCCTGTTCGTCTCCTCCGAACAGACCGACAAGGCAATCCGGATTTCCGATGCCATGGTCGAAGCCTTCAAGGCCGAGCTCGCCACGGCCGAAGCGGATGGGGCAGGGCGCACCGCGACCGCACTCAACAATCGGCTCGACGAGCTCAAGTCCGAGGTCAAGACGGCCGAGGAAGCCGTTGAAACCTATAAGCGCGAGCACAACCTCACTGACGTCGGCGGCGAGCTGGTCTCGACGCAGCTGATGACCCAGTTGAACCAGCAGGTGGTCGAGGCGCAGGCCCGCGTCATCACGCTGCAGACTGCCTATGACGAGCTGGTTGCGGCCGGCGCCAATGCGACCACGGCCGATACGCAGGCCTCGGGCACACTGGCGGCGCTTCGCGCCACGGCCGGCAGCCTCCGCCAGCAGCTCGACTCGCAATCGACCGTCTATGGCGCGCGCCACCCGGTCATCGTGAAGCTCAACACCGAGCTCGACGCCGTGAACGCGCAGCTGCAGGCCGAAGTGGGCCGCATCGTTGCAGCCGCCAAGTCGAGCCTCGACGAGGCCAATGCCAGCCTCGCCGGGCTCACTGCCAAGGCCGATGACCTGCGCAGTTCGGTCTTCACCGACAATGCCGCGCTGGTAACGCTCCGCGAACTCGAGCGCGACGCGACCTCCAAGGCCGCGATCTACGAATCCTTCCTGTCGCGCGCCCGGCAGGTCACCGAGCGCGAACAGCTCGACACGACCAACGTGCGGGTCATCTCGACCGCCGTGCCGCCGCCGGCCCGGTCGTGGCCGCCGCGCACCGTAGTGATGCTCGGGCTCGGTGCTGTCGGCGGCCTTGTGCTCGGCTTCTTCATCGCGGTGGTCGTGGGGATGCTGGGCGACCTGAAGCGCCCGGCCCGCCGCTATGTGGCCGTCCCAGCCGAGTAGCGCCTAGGCAGCGAACATCGCCTCGAGCTCTGCCGCCGCCTTGTCCCAGCTGAACCGCGCCGCATTGGCGCTGGCCGCGGCGGACAACCGGTCGTGTAGCCCCCGATCCGTGCCGATCTCGCCAATGGCGGTTGCGATCGAGGCCACATCGAGCGGATCGAAGAAGCTTGCACCCGCGCCCGCCACCTCACGGAACACCGGGATATCCGAGCAGACCACCGGCACGCCGTATTTCTGCGCCTCGACTATGGGCAGGCAGAAGCCCTCGGTCAGCGAAGCCGCGACATAGAAATCGGCATGGGCGTAGTAGGTCGCGAGCGTTTCCTCGTCGACCCGGCCGAGCGGGATGAAGCTCTTGAGATCGGGGTAGCGGGCGAGGGCGGTCTTGACCACGTCGTCGTGGTCCTTGCCGATCCACAGCACCGGCACCTGTTCGCCGCCCGCCAGTCGAAGACGCTCTAATGCCTCGATCAGTCGAAGGATGTTCTTGGTCGGCGCGGTGGTTGAAACCGTCAGCCCGTAGCGGCCGGGGTAGGGCCGCTCGACCCGTGGGGTCGCGACGATGGTCGAGGCCTCATGCACGGTCACGGCCTTGTCCGCCGCGCCCGGATAGAGCCGGCGGAACTCGTCGGCCGTCGCGTCCGACACCGTCACCACGTGGCGCGAGGTTGCGACCGAGAGCGGGAAGAACAGGTTCCAGGCCAGCAGGTAGTGCCAGGGATAGAGTTCCGGATGGGTGCGCCGATAGATGTCGTGCAGCACCAGCACTCGCCGTCGGCCGCCGATCGGCGAGGCGAATGGCCAGGGCGTGAATACGACCTCGGCCCCGGTCCGCGCCGCCGCCTGCCACACCTGGATGGCCTGCACGGGATAGTTCAGTTTCTCGCTGTGTGGCACCCAGCCGCGGACGATCTCCACCCCTTCGAGCGGCAGCAGCTCTTTCAGCCGCGCCACGGGCCAGCTCGAGACCAGCGCATAGTCATGCGCTCGACGCCGCAGCAGGGCCTCCATGGTGCGCACGGCGTAGACGCTGATGCCGGACAGATGGTCCGGATCGCCGCCCAGCAGGTTGAGGAGGACTTTCGTCAATTGGTGCGGGTCTGGTTCGGAGCCAAGGTCGGGCCAATCTGCCCCACGCCCCTTACCCGGTGCTTAACCCGATTGTCAGCCGCGGCGGCCGAACAGCGGGATCACGTTGTCGGCCCGCCCAGGCGCCGGCGGCGCGGGCTGGAACGCCCTGGGCCTAACGCTCGAGGCTGAAGTCGGTGCGATCCGTGCGAGCAGGGCGCTCAGCTGCGATGGCACGATCGGCTTTTGCACGATGGCGTCGATGCCCGCCGCCAGCAGCGGCTTGTGAAACGCCGGCGCAAGCCGCGTCAGTGCGACGATCGAGAGGTTGTCGTTGGCGAGCTGGATGTGCTGGCGCAGGCCGCGCGCGATGTCGATCGCAGGTGCGCCGGGCACATCGGTGTCAAGCAGCACCACATCCACCGGCGCGAAGCGCAGATAGCTCGTCAGCTTCTCGACACTGGTGAAGCCGGCAACCTCGTAACCGTCGTCGCGCAGCTTGCTGGAGAGGATTTCCGCGAAGGCCGGATTGCCGGCGAGCATGAAAATCGACCTGGAGTCCTGCACGGAACGGCCTCGGCTGGTGGGTTAACGTTCTCCTAACACGCGCGTAAGCATGTGCCGTGCTCCAGTTCGGAACATCCTTAATCGCGGTGGCGCAACATGCCGGTCGGCCGCAATGGCGGGCATGCGTATTAACCGCAGCTTAACCCATCGCTTTTGCCCGGCGGGTCTCCATGCTACCTCCTCCACAACGGGAATAAGCCTGTATTGCCAACAATTTGAGGCAATTGTCGTTATGCGGGACGAGCTGATGTATTCCGGGACTGAGCGGCGGAGCGCCCGTCGCGTGGTGGCCAACCAGGCGGCGCTGTGCTGGCTGTTTGCGCTGGGCGAAGGGGCACTCGCTGGCCTCGTTATGCTGGCGACGGCGCTGATCTATCATCGCTACATCGCCCAGATGGGCGCCCAGAGCATGCCGTTCTCGCTCTACGGGCTCTATTCCCTGCTGACCGGCGCTATCTATGGCGGTTTTGCCGCCATCTCGGCTGGCCGCTTCCTCGATCGCGACCGGCACCCGCACATGTCGCTGGCCGAAAGCGTGCTCGGCTGGACCGCCGCTTTCGCCATCGCGCTGTTCGTTGCCTTCGTCCTCGGCATCGTGGCCGACCTGTCGCGGGCGTCGCTGATTGGCGCCTATGTCATCGGGCTGCCGGTGCTGCTGCTTGCCCGCAGTGCCGCCTACGCGGCGATCACCGCCCGCATCAGCGCCGGACGGCTGCAGTTCCAGAAGGTCGCCGTCGTCGGCCAGCGTTCGGACACGGTCCGGTTCCTGCTGAACGGCAACCTGTGGAAGGCTGGCTACCGGCTTTCGGGCACCCTGTATCTCGAAGATGTCGTCGATGCCGAGGGGGCCATCGATCGCCGCCGGATCGTCGAGTTCGCCCAGCACTGGGTCGGCAAGGGTGCGGAATCCGTTGTCATCGTCGGTGACCTCGGCGACCTCGATGCGCTCGAGCGCGTCGCCAACGAGCTGAAGCGCTACGCCATCAACGTCGTCTGCGTGCCGGCCACCGACAATACCAGCTTCAAGTTCCTCGATGTCGTGCCGATCGGTCCGAACAACGCCGTCCGCTTCCTCAAGAAGCCGATGGGCGATGGTTCGGTGCTCGCCAAGCGCATCCTCGACCTTTCCGGCACGATCTTCGGCCTGATCCTGCTCGCCCCGGTGTTTGCCATTGTTGCGCTGCTGATCAAGCTCGATAGCCCCGGTCCGGTGTTCTACCGGCAGGAGCGACGCGGCTTTAACGGCCAGACCTTCTACATCTGCAAGTTCCGCTCGATGCGCGTCACCGAGTCCGGCCGGCAGATGACGCAGGTGCGTGGTGGCAAGGACAGCCGCATCACCCGCGTGGGCGCCTTCATCCGCAGGACCTCGATCGACGAGCTGCCGCAGCTGTTCAACGTGCTGCAGGGCGAGATGAGCCTTGTCGGTCCGCGTCCGCACGCCGTCATGCACGATGACGAGCTGGGCGAGCAGCTCGCCAGCTATGCCCACCGCCAGCGCATCAAGCCCGGCATCACCGGCTGGGCGCAGGTCAACGGCTTCCGTGGCGAGACCTCGACAATGGCCCAGATGGAGGGCCGGACCAGCCACGACCTCTACTATATCGACAACTGGTCGATCTTCCTCGACTGCTGGATCATCGTGCTGACGGTGTTTTCGGCCAAGACGCGCCAGAACGCGGTCTAGCCACCTGGTCCTCCCCCTGCGCAGCGGGGGAGGGGACCAGCGTAGCTGGTGGAGGGGCGGCAGCGAGCGTCTTCGTCGCGCTAGTCCCCCGCCGGCCCATCCTCCAGCCACAGGTCGAACCGCCTTTCGCGGCGGTGCTGTTCGAGGGCACGGTAGTAGAATTCCTCGTCTCGACCCGTCGGCTGGCCGTCCTGCACCCACAGGAAATAGGCAGTGCGTCGCACCGCTTCCTCGAACGCCTGGTCTTCTTCCGGGCCTTGTTCGCTCATCTTTCACCTGCCTGACGCCGCCAAACGCGCATGCAACCGCCCGGTTGCATTACTGCAACAATGTACGATCCGATCCCGCTGATCATACGAAAGGCGGTAACTTTGGCGGCATAACTGCCTTGAACCGAACGCAAATCAGCGCGAAGGGTTTGGTCTATTCCTTCCGGTTCTTCTGGGGACTGCCTGCACGCTGAGGAGGCGAGGGCAGGTCCATAAACCTATGTCTGGACCCGCAAATTGAGCTCGAATGCTCCGCAGAGCGCCTACGTGCCTGGCGATGCAATGTCACATGTGGTGGCAGCACAGCAGGGCAAGGGCCTGACCACCCTGTGGCGCATTATGGTGCTCACGTGGCGGCATCCCTGGATGGTGATCATCACTATCCTCTCCTGCTTCATCTCATCGGCGCTGCAGCTCTGGACTCCCGTGCTGCTCGGTCAGGCCGTCGATCGCGCCGAGGGCGTGCTCGATGGCGGGGTCGGCGCGACCGAAGCATTGTGGGCCATCGCCATCACGTTGCTCGTCGTCTCCGTCTTCCGCGGCCTCTTCACGATGTCGATGAACTACTTTGGCGAAGCTGTGGGCCACCACACGGCCTATGAGCTCCGCCTCGCGGTCTACGAGAAGATCCAGCGGCTGTCGTTCAGCTACCACGACAAGGTCCATACCGGCGATCTCATCACCGTGGGCATGCTCGATCTCGAGGGCGTGCGCATGTTCTTTGCCACGGGCCTCCTCCGCGTCGTGTTGCTCGGGACACTGATCGGGGTCGGCGCCTACATGCTGATCTCGACCGACTGGGTGCTAGGCATCCTCGCGCTCAGCTTCGCCCCGTTCGTCGCGGTCAACTCCTCGATCACCCAGCTGAAACTGCGCGCCACCTGGCTGGTGCTGCAGGAGCGCCTGCAGGACCTCAGCCGGGTGATGGAAGAAAATCTTGGCGGCATCCGCGTTGTCCGCGCCTTCGCGGGCGCGAAGCACGAAATGAAGAAATACAACGCTGCTTCCGACGAGGCGCTGAAGCTCGCACACGAGCGCACACATATCCGCGTCAACTCGACCTCGCTGATGAACATCAGCTTCTTCATCTCGATGGCGCTGGTTCTCTGGTACGGCGGCGAGCGCGTCATCGCCGGCGAAATGACCGTGGGCACCCTCGCGGCCTTCCTCACCTTCATGACCATCCTCCAGATGCCCGTGCGCCAACTGGGCCTCCTGGTCAATTCGTTCGCCCGCGCCTCGACCTGCGGCAATCGCCTGTTCGCCTTCCTCGACCTCGATATCGAGATCAAGGACGAGCCGGGCGCCAAGCCGCTCAAGGTCGGCGAGGGCACGCTGAAGTTCGAGAATGTCGATTTCGCGTACCCGTCGGCCCCGTTCCGGCCGGTGCTGTCGGGCGTGTCGTTCGAGGGCAAGCGGGGCGAGACCATCGGCATCGTCGGCAAGCCCGGCTCGGGCAAGTCGACCATCGCGCACCTCATTCCGCGCTTCTACGATGTCACTGGCGGCCGCGTGACCATTGACGGGCAGGACGTGCGGGCGGTGACGCTCGACAGCCTGCGCCAGGCCGTCGCAGTGGTGCAGCAGGACAGCTTCCTCTTCACCACCAACATCGAGAACAACATCGCCTATGGCGATCCCTGGGCGAAGGGGCAGCGCATCGCGAGCGCATCCGAGTATGCCCAGCTCCACAACTACATCATCGGACTTCCCACCGGTTACGAGACAATCGTGGGCGAGCGCGGCGTGTCCCTCTCGGGCGGCCAGCGCCAGCGCCTCAACATCGCCCGCTCGCTGATGCTCCGGCCTGCGGTGATGGTGTTCGACGACTCGACCGCCGCGGTCGACGCCGGCACCGAGCAGCGCATCCGCACGGCGATGAAGCGCTTCGCCAAGGATCGCGTCACGCTGATCATCTCGCACCGGCTCAGCTCGCTGATGCATGCAGACCAGATCCTGTTCATCGACGACGGCAAGATCGTCGAGCGCGGTACGCACGAAGAACTTCTGGCGCTGGGCGGCCGCTACCGTGCGCTTTACGACCTCCAGGTCAAGCCTGGCGACGACCAGCTGGAGGCCGCCGAATGACCGAGGCAACGCTCAACACCGAAGACGACAGCGAAGACCGCAACCGCCGTCCGCCTCGCGCCGTCGTCGGCTCCAGCCTCGATCGCGAGGAAGAAGTCTTCGGCAAGGCCTACGACCCCAAGATTGTCCGCCGCATCTGGGCCTTCGTGAAGCCCTATCGCAGCCAGATCTACCTGTCGGTCGCGGCGGTGCTGGTCTTCACGCTCACCTCGCTCGCCTTCCCGCTGGTTATCCGCTACGCCATCGACAATGGCATGGCGCAGGGCGGCGGCGGCCGCGTCGTGCTGCTCTGGTGCATTGCCGGCTTTGCCGGGCTGATTGCCATCAACTTCGTCGCGTCCTGGGTGCAGGAAACGGTGGTCGGCAAGGCCGCCGAGAACGTGCTGTTCGACATGCGCCGCGCCATGTTCGCGCATCTGCAGCGCGTGTCGCTGAGCTGGATGGACAAGACCGAGGTCGGCCGGCTCATGTCGCGCCTGATGGGCGATGTGAACTCCATGCAGGAGTTCCTTGAAACGTCAGTGCTTTCGGTCGGCGACATCGTCCTACTCTTCGGCATTGTCGGTGTGCTGCTCTGGCTCGATCCCATGCTCGGGCTCATCACCATGGCGACGATGCCGATCCTGTTCATCGTTCGCCTGTTCTGGCTGCCGCCGGCCAAGGTCAGCTTCATGGCTGCGCATCACACCAATTCGGCCGCCAATGGCGCTCTCGCCGAAGGTATCAACGGCGTGCGCACGGTGCAGAGTCTCGACCGCCAGCGCGTCAACTTCGACCTCTACGAGGAGAAATCGCGCACCAACCTCAGGGCCCACCTGCGCGCCGCAAAGTTCGCCCAGGTCATGGTGCCGATCGTCGATACGCTTACCGGCATTTCCATGGCGACGGTGATCGTCGTCGGCGGCCAGATGGTGCTCGGGCGCGAACTCGACGTCGGCGTCATGGTGGCGTTCCTGTTCTACATCCAGCGCTTCTTCGATCCGATCCGCTCGCTCACCATGCAGTATTCGGTGTTCCAGCGCGCCATGTCGTCCGGCACGCGCATCGTCGAAGTGCTCGACGTGCCGGTGAACATCGAGGACAAGGCGAACGCCGTGGCGCTGACCCGCGACATGGATGGCTCGGTCGAGTTCAACAACGTCACCTTCGGCTACCGCAAGGATCTGCCGGTGCTGAAGAATGTCAGCTTCCGCGTCAATCCGGGCGAAACCGTCGCGCTGGTCGGCCCGACCGGCTCGGGCAAGTCGAGCTGCATGTCGCTGGTCCATCGCTTCTACGATGTGTGGGACGGCTCGGTGACGGTCGGCGGGCACGACGTGCGCGATGTTGCGCAGGACTCCCTCGGCGAGCAGGTCGCCATGGTACTGCAGGAGCCATTCCTGTTCACTGGCAGCGTGCTCGAGAACATCCGTTACAACAAGGAAGACGCCACCCGCGAGCAAGTGGTCGAAGCCGCCAAGGCGGTTGGCGCGCACGACTTCATCTCCACGCTCGAGAATGGCTACGACACGAAGCTCGAACAGCGTGGCGGCAATCTCTCGCTCGGCCAGCGCCAGCTGATCAGCTTTGCCCGCGCGCTGGTGGCCGACGCGAAAATCCTCGTCCTCGACGAAGCAACCGCGAACATCGACAGCTATACCGAGATGCTGATCCAGAAGGCGCTGAAGCGGCTGCTCGAGGGTCGCACCGGCCTCGTCATTGCGCACCGCCTCGCCACTATCCGCGGCGCCGATCGCATCATCGTGCTG
>JAESFU010000150.1_pt1 | contig 97858 bp, 80 predicted proteins | sample 9269461 | NCBI WGS metagenome assembly JAESFU01 (sample SAMN14502556, study PRJNA617107) | algae metagenome | isolation source: Stenomitos rutilans HA7619-LM2 and co-occurring heterotrophs from cave walls | place: USA: Waikapalae cave, Hawaii | collected 2009-07-28
CCCATGTTTGAAATCCAAAAATTTTGAACGACAATGCTGTTATCCAGAACGGGAAATGCGGTTTATCCAGCCAGTCTCTTCCCTCAACAAACATCTGAATGTAGTCGTCGCGGAGCACCATCGTTTTTGCGATCGTGGCATACAATGCGCCGTCCGGACCAAGGATAGTGATAAACAGGCCGGAAAAATTCAAGAGTGCTGCAAGCACCAATAAAATTTTTTCAAACCGATAGTTGTGATGATCTGCCAAACTTCTTATGTGATTGCCATCGAAAATTACGACTCACGATTGAGTTGCAAATCCGGAACCTGCACTGTTGAAGAATCTTTCGGATAAAACAACCATTCTTCAAAAAATTTGCCGGTGATAAGACCGACTAGAACACCGAGGAATGCGCCAAGCATAATATCCAATGGGTAGTGTTTGCCAACATAAATCTGGGCATAGCCGATCATGAACGCCCAAAGCCAGAGCCAGTGCCAATTACGTTGCGTCATGCGCTGGATGGATAGAAACCAAAAGGTCGCCAGACCGAAATGATTTGCTGCATGCGATGAAGGCATTGAATTTTGTCCGCCGCATCCAACCAGGTTGCGGATTATTGATTGAAGGTCCGGATCATAGCAGGGTCGTAAGCGAGAGAGCATCGGCTTGAATACACTTGCACTTGTGAAGTCGGTGATGGCAAAAGTGCATATAGTAAGAAGAATGAACTGCCACGCATATCGCCGGTGGTATTTTAAAATCCAGAACAACATGAATGCATATAGTGGAATCCATGTAAAGGCTTCCCTCATGCCGAGCATGAGCCAGTCGATGCCTTCAAACGATGCATCATAGTGAATGAAAGAAAAGAGGTTTTTGTCTGCCTCTTCGATCCAGGCAAAGACATCCATGCTGATTTTTCAGCAATTGTCTTGCCGTTAGGTTATCCACCCGTTAGCCAAAAGTTATCAAATTGTGAATTGAATAAGACTGTTGAAGTGCAGGATGGGATTCAGTTTCAAACGTTAATCAGAGGGACATGGGATTGCGTCAGATAGTTGATGTCATCGAAATTCAAGATGAGATTAGCCGGGGAAATCAATGTCGATTTGTATGTACACACCGTCTTCGCGTGCTTCGGTCTTGTAAGTTTTTAAATGATAGTCTTCGCCGCTGACGTTTCTGCCGGTTTGAATGTTGAAACGATATTGATGTACGGGGCAAACGATGTTGCCGCGAACGTCGACGTACCCGTTCGCGAGACTGACTCCTGCATGCGGGCAACGAAAAGCAAATGCGAACAACTTGTCGTTGTACAGTGCGAGACAGAATTTCTTTCCCGCGACTTCGGAAAGCGTCACCGGATGCGCGACTGAAAGTTGTTGCAGATCCTGATCGGAGATTTTATGCCAGGGGGTGGACAAAGTAGAATTTTAGAAAGTGAAAAGCCTGCCCGAATTGGCGTTAGCCGAGGCGGGTAAAAAGTGAAAAGTAAAAAGCCTGCCCGAATCGGCGTTAGCCGAGGCGGGTGAAAAGTGAAAAGTGAAAAGTGGATTGGACATCATGTAAGATGCTTGACACCCGACACCCGATACCCGATACCCGACACCCAAAGCTCACAGCTCATAGCTCAAAGCTCACAGCTCAAAGCTCACAGCCAATACCACGACCGCGACGAGTCAATAAAAGTACTCCGTCCTATACGGATATCGTTCCTTGTACAGCTGCTTTACTTTATCCATTATCGTCGAACGAAGTTCCTCGATGTTCCGTCGTTCGATTGCCGCGATGAACACACAATTGCCATTCGTCTCCCGTTCCCATCGCTCACGAAGATCGTCAAGGATCTCGAGTCGCACCGACTCTTCAAGCCACGGATCGAATGTATTTTGTTCATACAGGTCCATTTTATTGAAAATGGTGATGATTGGTTTCTCAAACGCACCAAGCCCCTGCAAGGTCTTGTTCACGACTCCCATCTGCTCTTCATAGTTTGGATGAGAGATGTCGACAACGTGCAGCAGAATATCAGCTTCACGCACTTCATCAAGTGTGCTCTTGAAACTTTCCACGAGATGATGCGGCAATTTTCTGATAAAACCAACGGTGTCGCTGAGCAGGAACGGTGTGTTTTCAAATACAACTTTTCGCGTGGTGGTGTCGAGCGTCGCAAAAAGTTTATTTTCAGCAAACACTTCGCTTTTGCTGAGCAGGTTCATGATGGTCGACTTGCCTACGTTCGTATAACCAACGAGCGATACTCGAATGAATTCGCCTCGTTCCTTACGCTGAATAAATGCCTGCTTATCTATTTCGCTGAGACGTTTCTTCAACAGCGAGATCTTATCTCTTACTATCCGGCGGTCAGTTTCTATTTCAGTTTCACCCGGACCTCTTGTTCCTATACCACCTCCTAGACGTTCAAGGTGACTCCACATCCCGCGAAGTCGGGGTAGCAGATATTGGTACTGTGCAAGTTCCACCTGGGTTCGGGCCTGAGCGGTTTTGGCCCTTCTTGCAAATATGTCGAGGATGAGGTCCGACCGGTCAATTGTTTTTACTCCGAGAGCTTTCTCGATATTGGATATCTGGGATCCGCTGAGTTCATCGTCGAATATCGCTATCTGGATGTCCTTTCCCTCGATGTATCGTTTTATTTCTTCCAGCTTTCCTTTGCCTACAAACGTGCGGCTGTCGGGGTGGGGCAATTTTTGCGCAAACCTTTTTACAGCCTTTGCTCCGGCGGTTTCTGCGAGAAAGGCAAGCTCTTCGAGGTACTCTTTAACCTGCTGTTCTGTTTGGGTCTGATGGATCAGACCAACCAGCACCGCCTTTTCTTCCTGTTGAAAAATTTGCTTTTTCTCCAGCATATGAGTCGTCGTTTACATCAGATATGCATAAATATAGCCAGTGCTGTTCTAAATGTTCATCCTCGTAGTAGGGTAAGTAGCAAGGTAAAAGTGAAAAGGTAAAATTGCCCGTGCTCTTAAGGACAATCACCGTAGGAAAAGCTGACAGCTGATAGCTCATAGCTCAAAGCTCAAATCACAATCCACTCAACGTCAGGCCTACCGTGATGGGTCGAACGTCGGGTCCGAAACCTTCCTTGATGAATGAGTTCAACTGGTATGTGCCGAACAGCGACCATACGCCATATCCAAGGCGAGCGGTGGCGCTGAAGCGTGTGGTATTAAAATAACGGCGCGACTTTTCTTTTTGCGTGAACGCGTTCACATTCTGCCCTGCCTTGTTCAGAAGATTTTTTCCTTTTGTCGAAGCACTTACGAGGGTACCGATCTTTACACCGATTGCTGCTTTCAGGCTGCGATTTGGTGTTTCAGGATTGGCGGTATACCGGAACTCAACCGGCACTTCAAGGTAGGTGGTGAGCAACTTGAATTTCTTGAAGTAATTCGTGTCCGAAACATTCACGAAACCGAGGCGGTTTGCGAGCCTTCCGGAAATGTCGACGTAAGTTTTTTCAAAATACATATTGTTGGTCGATACACCGGCACCGATCGCGGCGCTCAACTTCGGGCTAGTTCGGAACGGGAAGTCGAACATGAAATAAACGTTGAAACTTCTCGGGATCCCACGTGTATTGATGGAGTCGGGCATTCCCGACCAGGCGGTATAGCCGAACTGCAGAAGGAAATGATCTTTCGAACGCGCCGATATCATCTGAGCGATCTGCCTCGTTGGCGGTGGCGGCGGAGGCGTCGTACGATTAAGGACGGTGGTGTCCATCGGAGTGTCGCTTACGGCTGGTGTGTCCTGTGCAAATGAGAAATATGAAGAGAAGAAAGCCAGGCTAACGAATACAAATTTTTTCATATTGCTTCTTAATGTTTCCGATTGCAGAAATTGATTGAATGTATGGTTGGCGTCATAAGCAATCAGAAACCGGCTACCGAGTGGACCCTGCTGGGCTCGAACCAGCGACCCTCTGATTATGAGTCAGATGCTCTAACCTGCTGAGCTAAGGGTCCTCCGAGTTGAATTTGATTTCAATTTCGGGCATTCGAAACCAGCGACGCTGATTTCGCGTCGGGCAAAAGTATAAAAAACAAGATTGTGCGCCGGAATTAATTTCCTAAATTACTGAGACCAAGGCAGCTAAGATTGATAGCGCGTGGTCTACATTGTAACGGTTGCTTATGCCAGTTGAAACCTATATAAGGGAACTCCAGAGGAGGATTGCGTTGTATGATGATGAAGCGGCATACAGGGAAATCTTTCTGTTTTATTATAAATCGCTGATGAACTTCGCCGGCTCCTTCGTCGTGTCGCGTGAGCTTGCGGAAGAAGTAGTCTCCGACGTATTCATTAAATTATGGCAGAACCGCAAGTCGATCGAAGAGATCGGAAACCTGCGTGTGTACCTGTACATCAGTACGAAGAACACTTCACTTAATTATATTGCAAAGCATCAGAAGCACAGGACGCTCTCGATGGATGACCTGGTTGTTGAAATAGGTCCTACGGCAATCGATCCTGAACAAATAATGATCACTGCGGAAATGCGGCGTCGGATTGAGCTGGCAATAGCAGAACTTCCTCCAAGATGCAAGATCATTTTCAAACTTATTCGCGAAGACGGACTCCGGTATAAAGAGGTAGCTGAAATTCTCAATATTTCCGTCAAGACCATCGACAATCAGCTCGCGATCGCACTGAAGAAGATCAGCAATGCGATTGGAGTGAAGTTGAAGGTGGGGGTGAAGTGAGGGGGTTTGAGCTATGAGCTTTGAGCTTTGAGCTTTGAGAAGTCAACCGGGCGGTAACTTAAAGCATTGCCTTCGAAATAAGTCCCGATTTTTTTACTCTTCTAGGGCAATCTTCGTCTTGTTTGTTGTCAGGCATATTGATTCCTTAACCGTTCATCTCCGAAGGCTCACAGCTCAAAGCTCATAGCTCACAGCCAAATTTTTTTAACTTTCTTCTACATCCACTTAGTAGATTCCCCCAATTTCCCTGTCTTCATACTTCACACCCATGTCTGGCGATCGCTTTTGGCTGCTTATTGCAAGAAAAATGTCCGGGGAGGCCTCTCTCCAGGAACTGAATGAACTTGAGAGCCTTCTCAAGAGTCATCCTGAACTTCATTTTTCCCTCCAGGCTCTAACCGAACTCTGGAAGACCGAAACCAATCACTCGCCCGAAGAACTCAGACATTCATTTGAAAAGCACATTAAAAGAATGAAGGATGCGGGTATTTCGTTCGGCACCCGCGATTCCGAACATCAGGATATTCCCGATTTTATCCTCTCACCACCTGCCAGACCATTCAGAAAAATTCTTGTGGGGATTGTTTCAATGGCCGCAATTGTTATTGCCATCTGGTTTGGTGCAAAACCCGACACCAGTACGTTACCGCAGCCGGTTGTACAGGCTGCCAAAAGCGAAATCACAACACGGAACGGCTCAAGAACCAAAGTTGTATTACCCGATGGTACCAAAGTGTGGCTCAATGCGGGCAGTACGCTCACTTATGACCGCGAATTCGGCGATACAAATCGTGCGGTAAAGCTCGTGGGTGAAGGATATTTTGATGTTGTAAGAAATGAATCGAAGCCTTTTCTGATTCATACGGAAGCAATGGATATCCGCGTATTGGGAACCATCTTCAATGTAAAATCTTATCCCGAAGAGGATTTGACGGAAGCAACACTGATCAAGGGAAGCATCGAGGTGCAGCTGAAAGATTGCGCGACCGACAGAATCATCCTGAAGCCGAATGAGAAACTGGTTGTAAGTAATGAAAAGACTGTGTTGCCCACCGTACCTGAAAGGGCCGGTACCAACAACACTACTGCAGAGGCACAGCGAGAATTTTCGATTCGTCACCTGAATTATTTTTCGCGCGACAGTACGATTCTTGAGACTTCCTGGGTTGAAAACCGGCTTGTTTTCGAAGACGAATCGTTTGCCGAACTGGCAGCAAAGTTTGAGCGTTGGTATGGTGTGGAATTCCGGTTCAAGGATCAGGATGTGCAGCGGTTCAGATTCACGGGAAGCTTCGATACTGAAACACTCAGTGAGGCGCTCGACGCGATGCGGATCACAGCGCCATTCGATTATCGGATAATTGGGACAACAGTAGAAATATCAAAACCCTAAACGATGCTTATGAAAATAAAGCCACCGGATTAGCAAAAATAAAAACGGGAAATGTTGGCGCATTTCCCGGAGGGTCAAATAACGCATGTTCCAAAGGGTTGAGCCGGTTCATGCTTTTATATTATTCAACTCTACAACTTGTAAAATATGAAAAAAAGAAGGAATGCTACCCGAATTTCCGGGCATCCTGTCTTACTAAAGATCTCGCGCATTATGAAATGTACCATTGCAATAATCCTGATAGCCTGCATGCAGGTATCGGCCAATGGGTATGGACAGAACAGGATCTCCGTGAATTTGCGCTCCGTCGGTTTGACAAAGGCGCTGTCGACAATTGAGAAGAAGAGCAACTATCGGTTTCTGTACAATCAGTCGCTTGTATCATCTTTCGATAAAGTGCAATTGATTGCAGACAATGAAGAAGTAACCAGTGTGCTCAACAGGCTATTTGCTAATACCAACATTTCTTACCGGATCCTTGCCAACAACCTGGTTGTGTTGAAGACAAGGGATAAACCTGTCATTGAAACGACGGTGTCCGGAAAGGTTGTTTCACCTACCGGTGAACCGATTGCGGGGGTATCGGTAACTGTCAAGGGCAGTACGGCAGGCACCTCTACTGACGCCGAGGGCAATTTTACCATTACAGTTCCTGATGATGCCACACTGGTTTTTTCCTCCGTCGGATTTGCCGATCAGGAGGTCAAGGTAAGTGGCCAGACGACCATTAATGTGACCATGGCGGAAGCTACCGGCAGAACGATGGACGAAGTGGTAGTGATCGGTTACGGTACCGCCAGCAAGCGCGACCTCACCGGCTCGATCGTAAAGGTTGCAGGAAGAGAAGTGGCGGACAAGCCAAACACAAACCCGCTTGCTTCACTGCAGGGTCGTGTATCCGGCGTTTCGATCGTGAATTCAGGAAGACCGGGTCAGGAACCCGATATCCGTATTCGCGGAACCATCAGCCGATTCCAGACAAAACCATTGTATGTGGTTGACGGATTGTTCAGCGACAACATTGACTTTGTGAACCCCGCAGATATCGAGTCGATGGAAGTGTTGAAAGACGCTTCTTCACTTGCCATCTTCGGTGTACGCGGTGCAAACGGTGTGATCATCGTTACCACGAAGAGAGGTAAGACCGGCGCACCAACAATTAATTTTAACACAACCTATGGCATCAAACGCATCGTAGATAAAGTATCGATGGTGGACGCTGCAGGCTTTAAAGAACTGTTCGACGAACAACGTGCAAACGAAGGCGCAGCGCCATTTTCGTTCTACGATCTTTTTACCGGCAACACAAACTGGGTTGATTTGATTGCGAACGACAATGCAAGCATCACTCAAAACAACCTCAGCATTTCATCTGGTACCGATCGCAATAAATTTTACATGGGCATCGGCTACCAACGGGAAGAAGGTTTGATCAAATACGAGAAATACGACAAAATCACCCTTAGCGTGAACGACGAGTACCGCGCCGGAAAGGGTATAAAGGTTGGCTTCAACCTGAACGGTATGAGGATAAGGCCTACCCAGGAAAGGGATTTCACTGCAGCAATCAATGCTACCCCGATCGTGGAGGCATTCAATCAGGAAAAAGGCGTTTACAATAAGCTGCCTGATGAAATCGGAGGACCTCAGATAGGCAATCCACTGATGGGTGTTGAAGGGACAAGGAACACTAACCGGACCCTTGTGAACCGGCTCGCAGGAAGTGTGTTTGCAGAAATCAGCTTTTTGAAAACACTCACGTTCAGGTCGAATTTTTATGGAGACCTTGGATTCGCCGATAACCGCGGATATACTCCGATCATCGATGTATATGCGGCTGAGTCGGATGAAATAGCACGACAAGTCGGTTTTCAAAATACTTCTGTATTTCAAAGCAAAGTTGATTTCAGAAGATACCAGCAGGAATACCTCCTGACGTTCAAAAAAGACTATGGTGAACATGGATTGACGCTTCTTGGAGGTTTCACAACATTCTACACTTCTTACTCTGAAACAAATGGTCGTGTAACACAACGCCAAAATGGAGATCCGATTCCCAACGACCCGCGTTGGTGGTACCTGGATAATTTCCCATACGGTGATCCAGAAACCCGCGTATCGGGAATTTCGCCGGGCAACGACGTATTGGGCAATCCGCGTCCATTGCAATGGGAGAACTCCACTGTTTCTTACCTGGCACGCGCACTTTACAATTTCCAGGGTAAGTATATGTTGAACCTGTCGTTCCGCAGAGACGGTTCATCTGAAATTTCGCCAGCAAACCGCTACCAGAATTTCATTGCAGCCGGTGCCGCATGGGAAGTTTCAAGAGAAGAGTTCATGACAAAGCAGAACATTTTCGATTTTCTGAAAGTGAAAGCATCGTGGGGTATCCTTGGTAACCAGGTTACTGGCATTAACTATCCATACTATCCACAGTTGATCCAGGGATCGAGTGCGGTGTTCGGCAACAATATCGTTGCAGCGTATCGCCCCGCATATCTTGCAGACCAGGATTTGAAATGGGAAACTGTTACGTCGGTTGAAGGTGGATTTGAAGCAGCGTTGTTGAACAACCGCCTGTTTTTTGAAGCGGTGTATTTCAATAAACTGACCGATGATCTGCTGACGAATTTCGGCGGAATCGGTGGTGTGCTGCCCGGTATCACAAATGCCGGAAAGATCCGCAACACCGGTGTTGAAGCATCGGCTACATGGAGCGACAAGATCACAGATAAGTTGTCGTATTCTGTCAGTGGTAATATCACGACAACAAAGAATAAAGTACTTGAGCTGTATCAACAGGATTTCACAATCCTTGAAGGTGCCGCATCTCGAACCATCGAAGGATATCCTATCGGGCACTTCTTCGGTTATGAGGTTGCAGGTGTTTACCAGTCTGCTACTGAAAAAGCCGGTTCTCCGGATGCGTCTGCACTTGGAGAATATGGCGCAGGAGACCTGAAGTTCAGGGATGTAAATGGCGACGGTGCGATAACAACTGATGACCGCGTTGTGATTGGAAATCCTACGCCGGACTTCATTTATGGACTTTCACTTGGTGCCTCTTATGGAGCTTTCCAGCTTAGTGTAGACATGCAGGGTGTATATGGAAATGAAATATTCAGAGCGTGGGGCAATGGTAACACGTTTGCAGTGTTCAACTTCAGAACAGATCGTCTTGGAAGATGGAACGGTCCGGGAACTTCAAACTGGGAACCACAATTAAACGATACGCGTGGCATCAACAAGGTGGCTTCAACGTATATGATTGAAGACGGTAGTTATTTCAGAATCCGTAATCTGCAGTTGGCATACAATCTTCCGTCAGCGATTGCAAACAAAATTGCAATGCGCAACGCGAGGGTATTTTTGAATGCACAAAACCTGAAAACGTTTAAAAACAATACAGGCTTCACTCCGGAATTCGGTGGTAGCGCTGTTCAATTTGGTGTTGACCAGGGCTCATATCCGTTGCCGGCCATTTTCTCTGCAGGTATCAATGTCACATTCTAAAACAAATGAACATGAAACGAATCACTAAATATTTATGGGCTATTGCGCTGGCTGTCCCATTGATAGCAGGGATATCCGGTTGTAAAAAATTTCTCGATCGGAGACCGCTTGGCGTGGGAACAGAGGAAGATATTTCCGGCGGGGGACTCGAAGGAAAAGTGTTTGGATTATACGGAGCATTGCGGAACGACGGTATGACCGGCTTCAACATGCTTTGGTTCAAAACCATTCGCTCTGACGATGCTGCAAAGGGAAGTACTCCCGGCGACATCGCCGACGGTGCTGCGATCTTCGACAACTTTGATTACAACAAAGACTTCTGGTTGGTGAATGGATATTGGGACGACCATTTCAATTTCATCAATCTTACGAACGATGTGATCCACGAAGTGGATTCTCTGCAGCTTACCGAACCGGCAGCGATCACAAATAAAGCAGAGGCAATGTTCATGCGCGCCTATGCATATTTTGATTTGGTACGAGACTTCGGTTCAGTACCACTGGTAGACTTTAAGATTTACGAATTGGCGGATGCAAATATTCCGAAGAGTTCGATTGAAGAGATCTATGCGCAGATAGACGCCGATCTCACTTTTGCCAGTCAGAACCTTCCAGTGTCGTGGCCTGACCGATTCATTGGCCGTGTAACAAAGGGTTCAGCGAATGCGCTTGCAGCAAAGACGAAATTATATCGACAGGATTGGGCGGGCGCACTTGCAAAAGCAGAAGAGGTGATCAACTCAGGCGAATATGAGCTGATTCGTCCTTATCATAAACTTTTCAAAGAGGATGGCGAAAATTCTACCGAGTCCATCTTCGAAGTTCAGATGTATGTGAACGGCAACGGTTCAGTAAGTCTTGGTAACAATCACAACCAGGTTCAGGGAGTTCGCGGTTCAGGTGAATGGGATCTCGGATGGGGATTCAATGTACCTACGCAGGATCTGGTAGATTCTTACGAAACCGGTGACCCGCGTAAGAACTCGACCATTTTGTTCTCAGGTCAGTCGGATGATCCGTCAACTGGCGGATACGGCCGTACGGTTCCCGCATCACCACCACTCGCACAGCCATTCTGGAATAAAAAAGTATATCCGGATCCGGCTCGCCGGGCGGCGATTACTGCTCCCGTCAATGATGCACAATTCACCCGTTGGTTAAATATCAAGCTCATCAGGTACGCCGACGTGTTGTTGATGGCTGCTGAGGCCGCAACTGAGATTGGCGGTACTGCGAACATTCAAAAGGCACTTGGTTATCTCGAAGAAGTGCGCGACCGTGCCCGAAACGGCGCCGCTGTACTTCCGGAGATAACAACTACCGACCAGGCACAATTGCGTGACGCGATTCGCGACGAGCGCAGAGCGGAGTTTGGTATGGAGTTCGAACGCTTCTATGACCTTGTCCGCTGGGGACTCGCGGAGACTGAATTAGGTCCTTTGGGTTACGATCCAAGAAACCGATACTATCCAATCCCGCAACCTGCGATCGACAAGTCGAACAATGTGCTCGAACAAAATCCGGACTACTGATACACATTTATAACGCGGCAGGTTTGATCGGATAAGACGGATCAGGCCTGCCACTTTTAAAGACAAATTATCTATGCGTAGAAATAAATTATTGCTGTTGGTGTCTGCTGCGCTGGTAGTCATCTGCAGTGTTTCCATCACATCCTGCCAGAAGATGGACAGGCCACCGCTCACCGAACTGATCGTTGATCCTCCACCTCCACCGTACAATCCGCTGAAAAGTTTCTGGGCGTTTGAGGACAATGCGGGTGATAGTGGCGAAAACAAACTTGGTGCATCTGCTACGGACGTGCAGTTCGTTGAAGGTAAAAAAGGGAAAGGTGCGAAATTTGGAACCGCAGGCTATGTGCTTGCTCCTGCTGTAAACGATACCATCAAAAACCTCGGCAGCTTTACAGTTGCCTTCTGGATGAATGGTCCGGGCCCCGTTACTGGTGGTGCACAGGGCTTATTTTCAATATCGAACAAGAATGAATTCTGGGGAAACCTCGACTTCTTCCTTGAGAATCATGACACAGGTCCCGCTGACGAAGCTTTTTTGAAAATTCATATGTTCAACGACAAAGGAGCCGGAGGAAATGGTGAAGAATGGACCGAGCTCAAGATACCCGGAGTATTGGGAAAATGGACACATATCGCCCTGACATATGATGAACTTACTTCGAAGCTGACTCTGTATAAAGACGGGCAGCCAACCTCTGTTAATGGAAAAGTGTTGGGTGGTGGAAACTATGGAAAGGTCAAATACAAGGACGTGAACGGAATCGTGATCGGGAACTACCAGTTCCAGACGAATCCAACGCTTACGAATCACGGACCTGAAGCATGGGCTAAGCCATTCGCAGGAACTATGGACCAGGTAAGATTGTACAACAAGGCGCTTTCTGCAACCGAAGTAGGAGCACTGTTTACAAATAACGAGTAACAAACTTTTGTATCATCGTGAAACGGGCTCCCTCAATGGGCCCGTTTCATTCATTTAAGCGGTGTCTTATTTTGAATCTTCATCGAATATTTCGTTTGTTCGTTTACGTTAGTCCGGTCTGGCTCCGCATGCCGATGGCGATCCTGACATCGATTTTGATTCTTTCCGGATGCTCGAATGATGAAGCGAAACAATTTTCGGTAGTAGAGTCGTCGGATTCCGGTATTGAGTTCCGCAACGAACCTTTGTCGCATGAGCGCCTCAATATCCTGTACTACATCTATTACTACAACGGGGCAGGTGTAGCAACCGGCGATATCAACAACGACGGACTCGCAGATATTTACTTCGCCGCGAACAATAGAGGCGGAAATAAATTGTACCTGAACAAAGGTGGCATGCAGTTTCAGGACATCACCGAAGAAGCGGGTGTCGAAGGAAATGCAGATTGGTGCACCGGCGTCACCATGGCCGACGTGAATGCTGATGGTTATCTGGACATTTACGTTTCCGCTGTATCACAAAAGCACGGACTGAACGGCGGCAATCAACTTTACATCAATAACCAGCGTGGGGGATTTCTCGAATCTTCCGCACAATATGGTTTGAACTTTTCCGGCTACTCCACTCAGGCAGCGTTCTTCGATTACGATCGCGACGGAGATCTGGACTGTTACCTCCTTAACCAGTCTGATCGTCCATATCAATACATTGTAGACACTTCATTCCGTCGCAGAGTTGACCCGCGTGCAGGCGACCGCCTGTTCCGCAATGATCTGAATGGCCCGTCAAAAAGATTTGTTGACGTGACCGCACAGGCCGGAATCTTTCAGAGCAATCTCGGTTACGGACTGGGAATCGCAACAGCCGACTTCAATAACGATGGATGGGAAGACATTTATGTGGGCAACGACTTTCATGAAAATGATTATTACTACCTCAACAATGGCAATGGAACCTTTAGCGAATCCGGAGCCAGTGCGTTCAACCATTACTCGCGATTCAGCATGGGCAATGATGTTGCCGACTTCAACAACGATGGACAAGCAGACATCATCACAGTAGACATGTTGCCGCCGGATGAAAAAACACTCAAGACATATGGCAGTGATGAAAGAGTGGACCTGTATAATTTTAAAATCACCCGAAATGGTTATCAGCAGCAGGTTTCAAGAAATTGTCTGCACCAGAACAATGGCAACGGCAGGTCGTTCAGCGATGTCGGACTTGTTGCAGGGATCGCAGCGACCGATTGGAGCTGGTCCCCGCTGATGGCCGATTTCAACAACGACGGCAACAAGGATATTTTTATCAGCAGCGGAATTGTGCAGCGACCTGTCGATCTCGATTACGTTCGTTTTGTTTCGAACCTGTCGCGTGAAAGGAAGTTCAATAAATCGTCGGACCTCGATGCGCAGGCCCTCGAGAAAATGCCGGACGGAAGGTCGAACTGTTTCTTATTCAGCGGCGATGGAAAGGGTGGCTTCACGAACCAAAGTGCGGAGGGCGGAATCGCGCATGAGAAAGGTTATTACACAGGGGCTTCTTATTCCGATCTCGACAATGACGGAGATCTCGACATCGTTGTTAACCCATTGCGTTCGCAGGCATTCATATACAAGAACAACAGTTCGGCAAAACCATTTATCCAACTTAGGGCGCGAAGCAGCTCGGGAAATGTCTTCGGATATGGATTGAAAGCCTATGTTTTTCAGTCGGGTCAATTTCAGTATGGCCAATTGTACAGCACTCGCGGATTTCAATCTGCTTCTGACCCGGTATTGCATTTCGGACTTGGTGGCAAGACAGTTGACAGCGTATTGATCGTTTGGCCGGATCAGTCGTTCGAGGTGATCAAATCTCCTAAGAGTAACGCGATCATTTCGATTGAACGCAAGAATGCCGGCGGAAAATTCGACTACACAAGTTTGACAAACGCCAATACGTACTCGTTTGCATCTAAAGGTCCGGATATTTCATGGACACATCGCGAAGACAAATTCGACGACTTCAGTGTGCAATATCTTATTCCGCATGGGTTATCGCGACGAGGTCCGCGCATTGCCACCGGCGATGTGAACGGCGATGAACTGGACGATTTTTTTGTTTGCGGCGCTTCAGGTCAGAGTGGACAACTGTTTCTTCAAGCTGCTGATGGAAGGTTTACAGCGGCTGACAGTACTGCGTTTGCTCAGGACTCCAAAAGTGAAGATGTCGACGCAGTATTTCTTGATGCGAACGGTGACAAGAAGCCTGATCTTGTTGTTGTAAGCGGTGGAAATGTGTTTGCGGGAAATGATCCGGCACTCACGGATCGACTGTATCTGAACCAGGGCAACGGAAAATTTGTGAAATCGCAAGGAGCGATACCCGCAATCTATACAAACAAATCTACCGTTTCATCCGGCGACATTGATGCAGACGGTGATGCCGATCTATTCATTGGCTCGCTTGTGAACTCGACCAGCTATGGTATGTCGCAAACTTCGCATTTGCTGCTCAATGATGGAACGGGAAAGTTTTCAATTGCGCCGACTTCGATGATCGATCTTGGAAATGTAGGGATGGTAACATCTTCGCTGATCAATGACTTCAACAAAGACGGCAGGAACGATATTGCGATCGCCGGCGAATGGATGCCTGTTACTGTTTACATCAATAAAGGACAAAGATTCGAGCCACAACGTCTTGATTCCGGAGGATTATGGCAATCGATGTTGGCAGCAGATATCAATAACGATGGACATACCGATATCGTTGCCGGAAACTGGGGTCTGAATACCAAACTCGCAGCGGGAAAGGACGGACCCGTTAATCTGTATGTAAAAGATTTCGACAGGAACGGAAAGGCGGACCAGGTGTTGTCGTACACGATCAAAGGCGAACAATATCCGTTTCTTCCGAAAGATGAAATTGAGCAGGTACTGCCATTCATAAAAAAGAACTTCCTGTATGCCGCCGACTTCGCAGGAAAACCACTCGGGCAGGTGTTTGAACTGGACGATCGTGCAATGACGGTCAACACGGCAACAAGTCTCGCATCTGCAATATTTCTCAATGACGGCAACGGAAAATTTGTGAGACAGAACCTTGCAACGCAATTGCAATTGACGCCGCTTCTTGCATTCGCCCGCCTGCCCGATGGGATAAGTTACCTGGCAGGCGGAAATTATTTTTCTGTACTTCCGTACGAAGGAAGATACGATGCTGCGGCACTTACGATTTTTACTGTTGACAAAGGGAGCGTCCTGAACCCGCCACGTATCATCGATATACATGGTCAGGTCACAGACATCAAACTGCTTAAAGGCAGGGCACGCACTACAATAGTTGTTGCCCGAAACAACGAGGCATTGACATTTTATTCTCTGGCTGACACACCAATAAAAAAGTGATGTATGAATACGAAATTATTTCGTTTGCTTGTGTACGTTAGTATTGCAGTTGTCGTCGGTGCTTGTTCGCGCGGGGACGATGATGAGCCGCCTCCGGTTCCTTCGAACTTTATCGTTAAGTCATGGGACATTGGGGGCACTTCAAATCAAACTTCTTACAACAACTTGCGGCCAGACGCTTCAATTCGTTTCAGTTTCGGTGCACCCCTCGACAGAACGACCGTGGCAAGCAGTGTTCGTCTTCAGGGTACATCGGGAGGACCGCTTAATGTGGACATAAGTTATGCGAACGCAGACAGCAGCATCATCGTGACACCCTCTGACCCTCTGCCACACCTCAGCCGTTACACCTTCACCGTTACCAAGTCGCTTAAATCGGTTACAGGCGGTTCGTTATCGAATGCAGCAGAGGTCACGGTTGCGACAGGAATCGATTCAAGTGCAAAGTTTCCTTTGATTTCCGACGACAGCCTGTTGACAGTGGTGCAACGGCAGCACTTCAAATATTTTTGGGACTTCGCTCATCCCGAAAGCGGACTCGCACGTGAGCGCAACACATCCGGCGATATAGTTACTTCCGGGGGTTCCGGCTTTGGAATTATGGCAATCGTGGTTGGGATTGATCGCCAGTTTATTTCACGTGGCGAAGGACTGGCACGCATGCAAAAGATTGTATCTTTTTTGAAGACCAAGTCTGCCAGGTTTCACGGTGCGTTTCCTCATTGGCTCAATGGAAGTACAGGAGCGGCGGTGCCGTTTAGTAGTAAAGATGATGGAGCGGACCTGGTTGAAACTTCATACCTGATCCAGGGATTGCTGGCAGCAAGGCAATATTTCAATTCTGCGGCTGGCGACGAAGCGGCCCTGCGTGCCGACATAGATGAAATTTGGAAAGGCGTTGAATGGAGCTGGTTCCGACGAAACAACGAAGAGGTTTTATACTGGCACTGGAGTCCCAATTTCGAGTGGGAAATGAACCATCCCGTGAGTGGATGGAACGAATGTCTTATCACGTATGTTCTTGCTGCCTCATCGCCGCAGCATTCGATTCCAAAATCGGTTTATGACAATGGCTGGGCGCGTGGCGGAGCCATTCGAAACAATGGAACGTACTATGGCGTTCAGTTGCCTCTCGGCCCGGCGAATGGGGGGCCGTTATTTTTTGCTCATTATTCGTTTCTGGGACTTGACCCAAAGGGATTGAGCGATCAGTACGCGAATTACTTTGACCAAAATCGCGCCCATACTCTCATTAATTACAATTACTCGAAAGCAAATCCAAAAAACTATTTCGGCTACAGCGAGTCGGTATGGGGGCTTACGGCCAGCGACAACAACAAATCCGGCTATGCCGCTCACGAGCCGAACAACGATCTGGGTGTCATTTCGCCAACGGCCGCGATATCATCGATGCCGTACACACCGGAAGAATCGATGCGTGCTTTGAAGTTTTTCTATTATCAATTGGGAGATAAGATCTGGAAAGAATATGGCTTTGTTGATGCGTTCAACCTTACGGATCTGTGGTTCGCAAATTCTTTTCTTGCGATAGATCAGGGACCGATAGTGATCATGATTGAAAATCATCGCAGCCAGTTGTTGTGGAACCTGTTCATGAGTGCGCCGGAAGTGAAGGCCGGACTAATTAAACTTGGATTTCAAAGTCCTCATTTATAACCGAAGACAAACTTGAGTCATGCAAGGGGTAAAATTTCTGATCGTTACAATAATGGTGGCGTGCAGTGTTAGTGTGTGCGCCCAAAAAAAGAAAGCTGAGAAGGCGCCGGAACAAACTCTTACAATACAAAAGGGCCTTTCAGATAGTGCGCTTCTCGATCTGGTTCAGAAGCAGACCTTCAGGTATTTCTGGGACTTTGGTCACCCCGCAAGCGGCTTGTCGCGTGAACGAAGCAATCGTGCGTACGATTATGGCGACGAAGTTGTAACAACCGGTGGTACCGGATTTGGCATTATGTCGATTATCGTTGCAACGGAGAGAAAGTGGATCGACAGGCAACAGGCGGTAGAGAGATTATTAAAAATGGTTCGCTTTCTCGGAAAATCGGATCATTACCACGGCATCTTTCCGCATTGGCTGAATGGGGCAACCGGCAAGGTGATCGCCTTCAGCAGAAGAGACGATGGTGCCGATATTGTTGAAAGTTCTTACCTGTTCATGGGTCTGCTGGCCGCGCGCGAATATTTCAAAGGATCCGACAACAGCGAGAATGAATTGCGGAACCGTATTACGTGGATGTGGCATGATGCGGAATGGAACTGGCACACACGCGGCGGACTTAGTATGTTGTTCTGGCATTGGAGTCCCAATCATGGTTGGGCGATGAACCATGAAATCCGCGGCTGGAACGAATGCCTAATTACTTACATTCTCGCGGCATCATCACCAAAATATTCAATAGACCCCGACGTTTATTCTAGGGGATGGGCGAACAGTAATCATTTTAAAAACGGTCGCGAATATTATGGTATCAAATTGCCACTTGGGTTCGATTATGGCGGGCCTTTGTTCTTTTCACATTACACTTTCATGGGCATCGACCCGCGTGGGCTGAAGGACCAGTTTGCGGACTACTGGGAGCAGAATCGCAATCACACATTGATCAACCGCGAACATTGCATCCGCAACCCGAACAAATTCAAAGGGTACGGAGCGCAGTGCTGGGGGCTTACTGCGAGCGACAACCACCGCGGATATGGTGCCCATTCTCCCACGGAAGATTTGGGAGTGATTTCTCCTACAGCGGCACTGTCCGCTTTTCCATATACGCCCGAGTTCTCGATGCAGGCGCTGCGACATTTTTACGAGGAGCATGGCGACAAGATCTGGAGTGAATATGGATTTGTTGATGCGTTCAACGAAACTGAGAACTGGTATGCGAAATCGCATCTTGCAATAGACCAGGGACCGATCATTGTGATGATTGAAAACTACCGCACAGGCCTGTTATGGAAATTATTTATGAATATTCCGGAAATTCAGGGTGGTTTGCGAAAACTCGGTTTTCAAAGTCCATATCTCAAATAATCAGTTGCTGAGGTGAATTGTTTACGTTTTCGTTCCGCCCTTTATTTATTTGCATTGGTTGCGTTACTGCAGGCATGTAAAACCGGCACGTCGCAGCCATTTGCTGCCGAGATTGAAGCATTTAAACAGCAAGACCGACGAACTCCGCCGGCACCGGGATCCATTTTGTTCGTTGGCAGTTCGTCGTTCAGATTCTGGACCCATCTGCAAGATTCGTTTCCTTCAGTGAAAGTGATAAACAGGGGTTTTGGCGGTTCCACGCTGGCGGACGTGATACGGTATTCCGACCAGGTGATATTTGCTTACCAGCCGTCGCAGATCATTATTTATTGTGGGGAGAATGATATTGCCATGGATACGGCATCGGCGGATGTGGTGCTTTCGAGATTCCTGAAATTATTCGATCTCATCCGGACGAGGCTGCCTGACGTTCCGGTTTCGTATGTGTCAATCAAACCGAGTCCGAGTCGCTTTCAATACCTGCCGGTGGTAAAGGAATCGAACCGGCTGATCGCTGCATTTTTGAAAACGAGGCCCAACACAAGTTTTATCGATGTTTTTCCACTTATGTTGGGTGAAAATGGTTATCCACGCGGAGAGTTGTTCGGTCCCGACAGCCTTCATATGAATGAGCGCGGGTATGCGATCTGGAAGAAGGCGATTGAGCCGCACCTAAAGGCAGCGGGTAAACGGTGACTCGGCGGTCCATAAATTGCGTCGAATGTTTTTCGCCGGTTCCTTAACGTATCACTAAAACTGGGAGCCGCCGCCTTACAACTGGTGACAATAATTACCTTTACATAATGCTCAGCTTCATTATCTGGACGATAGTTATTTACCTCTTGATCAGGTTCATTTTCAACTTTGTGATTCCGATCGTGAGAGTATCCGGACGCATGCGCAGCCAGGTGCGTGAGTTCCAGGAAAAAGTGAACCGTCAATACCAGGAACAGCCGGCACCGGAAAAACACAAGCCGAAGAAAGCCGACGATTATATCGATTTTGAGGAGATAAAGTAGCCGAGCCGCTTCCACGCTAATTTTTACAATATCTCATTTTTCAATTCACTTGCTTTTCCCTTAACTTTGCCGTGGCAATGAACAATGGAAGGGAACGGAATCGTTCCCTTCTTCTTTTTTCGCATGACAATCGAAACACACGTAAAGGCAATCGGGGAAATTGTTGCGCAAGAGCTGGAGACTGATCCTTCGTATTTCCTGGTTGACCTTCGGATCAAGCCAACGAACAACGTGAAACTTTTTCTTGATGGAGACAATGGTATTTCCATCGAAAGATGTGTTGCTTTCAATCGCCGCATCTATAAAAGAATTGAGGAGCTTGGCATTTTTCCCGACGGGGATTTCTCTTTGGAAGTGTCTTCTCCCGGACTCGACGAGCCGCTGAAATTGTTCAGGCAATACCGGAAGAACCTGGGACGTGCGGTTGAGGTATTGTTGAAAGATGGAAGAAAGGTTGAAGGCAAATTGATTGAAGCCGGGGAGAATGAACTTGTAATCGAAGAAACCAGGGGCAAGAACAAGAAAAAGGAAGTGATCCTTCACAACATTGCAATTGACTCGATAAAACATACAAAAATTCAAATTGTATTCTAACGAACCGGCGGATGTCCGGATAACAAAGGAAGTATATGGCAAGTATTAACCTGATCGATGCTTTCCAGGATTTTAAGGAAGCTGAGAATATCGACCGTCCGACAATGATGAAAGTTGTTGAAGATGTATTCAAGACGCTGTTGAGAAAGAAATATGGCAGCGACGAAAATTTCGACGTAATCGTAAATGCCGAAAAGGGTGACCTTGAAATCATCAGGAGGCGGATGATCGTGGATGACGGTGCGGTAAATGATCCACTTGCCGAAATCGCTTACAGTGACGCTGTGAAGATTGAGCCCGACTTTGAAGTTGGTGAAGAACTGTATGAAGAAGTGAACATCATGGATTTTGGCCGGCGCGCGATCCTGGCGGCAAAACAAACTTTGGCCAGCCGCATCAGCGACCTGAAAAAAAATGTCCTTGTTAAGAAGTACGGCGAAAGAGTTGGCGAAATCATCAATGCGGAAGTATACCAGGTTTGGAAGAAAGAGATTCTTCTGCTCGACGAGGAAGGAAGTGAACTGATCCTGCCGAAATCCGAGCAAATTCCGCAGGATTATTTTAAGAAAGGGGAGAGCATCAGGGCGGTTGTTAAGAAAGTGGAACTAAAAAATAATTCACCCGTAATTATTCTTTCACGCACATCTCCCTCGTTTCTTGCTAAATTGCTCGAGATTGAAGTACCTGAGATCTTTGATGGGCTGATAGTTATTAAGAAAATTGTACGTGAACCGGGCGAAAGAGCCAAGGTTGCGGTCGAGTCGTACGACGACCGTATAGATCCTGTAGGCGCCTGCGTTGGTATGAAAGGAAGCCGCATCCATGGCATTGTACGGGAATTGAAGAACGAAAACATTGACGTAATAAACTGGACGAATAACGTTCAGTTGCTGATCCAGCGCTCACTCACTCCTTCCAGAATAACGACGATGGAACTCGACAACGAGAGGAAGCATGCGAATGTTTACCTGAAAGCCGACCAGGTGTCGCTTGCCATTGGAAAGAAGGGTGTGAATATTAAACTGGCCCAGGAATTGACAGGGTACACAATTGACGTGTTCCGCGATTCGGAAGATGAGGTACAGGAATACGATATCGACCTCGAAGAATTCAGCGACGAAATAGAAACCTGGGTGATTGATGAGCTGAAAAGAATCGGATGCGACACGGGAAGAAGTGTACTGTCTCTTACTCCTGAAGAACTTGAAAGAAGGACGGATCTGGAAATTCAGACCATCGAGGACGTCCGCAAAATATTAAAAGAAGAATTCGAAAAAGAATAAACCGGGTCCCGGTTTTCTCCCGCCGAATCGCGGGAATGGGATCATGGTTCCGTTAATATGGCAGAAGCAACAACGACACCGAGATTGATGGCCGCGGCCAAAGAATTTAATGTTGGGAAAGATACATTGGTAGACTTCCTGATTGCGAAGGGTTTCAGTAAAGATGATCTGAAGCCGACTTCGAAGCTTACCGAGGAAATGTACCGTTCTCTCCAGCAGGAATTCCAGGGCGATAAGGTTGCAAAGTTGAAGAGCGACCAGATCGACCTCCCGAAGGGCAGCGCACCGGAAGTGCGTAAGAGGAAGGAAGACGAGGCTGTGCTGTTCCGCAAAGACACGAAGAAGGCCACGCCTCCGCCGCCGGTTGAAGAACCGAAAGTGGAAGAGCCTGCGCCGCCGCCGGTGGTCGAAGAAGTCAAAGAAGTTCCAAAGGCAGAAGAACCTGAACACGTGAAGATAGAAGCGCCTGAAATCGAAGCACCCAAGGTGCTCGACAAGATCGATCTGAATGCAATCGATTCATCGACCCGTCCTAAAAAGTCGGTAAAGAAAAAGCCGTCAGAACAGCCAGTTGAAGATAAAGCCGAACCTGTTGAGGAGCCGATTCCTGAACCTGCGGAGGAAGTGGAAGAGCCGGTAGCGGAAGTAAGCGAAGCCGAGCCAGCAGAAGAGGACATCGCGCCGATGATAGAAAATATCAGGGCCGACAAAATCGAAGGGCCAAAGATTCTTGGTAAAATAAATCTTCCGGTACAGGGCGATAACCGGGCGAAACCCGCCGCTGCTGCTGCCGGTCAACCTGCGGCTGACGAAAAGCGGAAGAGAAAGCGCATTCCGATCGAACGCCGTGATCCTTCGGTACAGCGACCGGAACTGTTCAAAAAACGCGAGGGCGACAGGCCAACTATACAACCTCAGCCGGGCGGAGGCAACTTCCGCAGGCCGGGTGGGCCACAGGGCCCCAATCGTCAGGGAGCAAGACCCTTTCTGTCACGCGAGCAAAAAGAAATTGATAAGAAAGAAATCCAGGATAAGATCCGCGAAACACAGGCAAAGCTGGCCGGTTCCGGTGGTCGTGGAAAGAGCCTCAAGGCTAAGTACCGTCGTGCGAAGCGCGATGAGCTTGCAGAGCAGGCCGGTGCCGATGACATGCAGGACAACCGGCTGCAGCTAACGGAATTCATCAGCGTGAGCGAGCTTGCGAATCTGATGGACGTGAGTTATGCAGAAGTGATCGGGAAGTGTATGGGACTTGGACTGATGGTGTCCATCAACCAGCGTCTTGACGCTGAAGTGATAGAACTCGTTGCTGGTGAATTTGGTTACGCCGTTGAGTTCATCGACATGGAGAAGCAGCTTGAGATGGAAGAAGAAGACGAGGACGACAGCGAAGAAGATCTTGTTCCGAGAGCTCCGATAGTTACGATAATGGGTCACGTTGACCATGGTAAAACTTCATTGCTCGACTATATCCGCAGTGCGAACGTGGTTGCCGGTGAGGCCGGAGGTATCACTCAGCACATCGGTGCGTACGAAGTAACGCTGCCGAATGGAAAGAGTATCACATTCCTCGACACGCCGGGTCACGAAGCGTTTACAGCGATGCGTGCGCGTGGTGCCAAGGTTACGGACATCGCCGTAATCGTAGTGGCAGCGGACGACGCGGTAATGCCTCAAACCAAGGAAGCCATCAGCCATGCACAAGCTGCTGGCGTACCAATGATCTTTGCGATCAATAAGATTGATAAAGAGGGAGCCAACTCCCAAAAAATATATGAGCAACTGGCAGGAATGAACATTCTCGTGGAAGCATGGGGAGGAAAATTCCAAAGCCAGGAGCTATCGGCAAAACAGGGTCTTAATGTGGACCTGCTGCTTGAAAAGATCCTGCTTGAAGCAGAATTGCTTGAGTTGAAAGCCAATCCGAATCGCGAAGCAACCGGAACCATCGTTGAAGCAACGTTGGACAAAGGACGCGGGTTCGTTGCGACGGTACTCGTACAAAACGGTACGCTGCGACTCGGAGATCTTGTTGTTTCAGGACAACACTTCGGAAGAGTGAAGGCAATGTTCAACGAACGAAACAAGCGTTCCGATGAAGCTCCGCCATCTACTCCGGTTTTGATACTTGGGTTGAATGGTGCGCCTCAGGCTGGTGAAAAGTTTAAGGTTTATGAAGATGAGGCTGAAGCAAAAGAAACAGCCAACCGCCGTGCGCAAATACTTCGCGAACAGGGTATCCGTACCAAGAAGCATATTACACTTGATGAAATCGGACGCAGACTTGCGCTCGGCAATTTCAAACAGCTGAACCTGATCATCAAAGGTGACGTGGACGGTTCGGTTGAAGCGTTGAGCGATTCGTTGCTCAAGTTGTCTACCGAGGAGATTGCGGTAAGCGTTGTTCACAAAGGGGTTGGTGCGATAACCGAGAGCGATGTGTTGCTTGCGACCGCTTCCGATGCAATCGTGGTCGGCTTCAACGTGCGTCCTTCATTGCAAGCTTCAAGGGTTGCTGAGAACGAAGGCGTCGAGATCAAGACTTACTCCATCATCTATAATGTGATCGACGAGATTAAGAGTGCGATGGAAGGGATGCTTGAGCCGAAGATCCAGGAAAAGGTGGTTGCAAACGTCGAAGTGCGAAACGTATTCAAATTCGACAAGGCAAGTGTTGCAGGTTGTTATGTCCTTGAAGGAAAGATATATCGAAATGCGAAGGTGCGCGTGATCCGCGACGGCATTGTGATCTATCCGACCGGAGAAGGCGCGACCGCTGAGCTCGGCTCACTGAAGCGATTCAAGGACGACGTAAAAGACGTTGCTTCAGGAATGGAGTGCGGATTGACCATCAAGAATTTCTCGGATATCAAAGTAGGCGATATCATTGAGGCCTATGAGGAGGAAGAGGTTAAACGAACACTGTAGTTGACGGTTGACAGTTGACAGTTGACGGTTGACGGTTGACGGTTGACTGTTGAAGGCCGAAGGTCCTGACGAATGTCGGATGAGGTTACATCGTAGGTTAACGGGCGGGGGTATCAGTCTGGCAAAAACCCGCTACCCGACACCCGATACCCGATACCCGGCACCTGACACCCGACACCTTTTCACAACTCCTTATCACAATTCACCCTTACTTTTACCTCGTATGAAATATTTCCAGGCACTGGTATTGTTATGTCTTTCAATAACCGGATTTACGCAGCAGCAAAAGGTTGTGGCAGATAAGATCATCGGAATCGTTGGCGATAAGGTCATTCTCCATTCGGATGTTGCGAACGCGATCCTCGACATACAGCGCCAGGGCGGACAAATCCCTCCCAACGCCGAGTGCTTTGTTCTCGAACAGCAGCTCACCCTGAAAGCACTGGTATTGCAGGCAGAAAGAGATTCGATCGTTATCGATGATGAGGAAATCGAGGGCCTTCTCGACAATCAGATCCGTGGGTTCATCGCAAATTATGGCTCAAAGGAAGCACTGGAAGAAATTGCCGGCCGGACTGTTTACCAGATCAAAGAAGATTTCAGGCAGAGTTTTAAGGAACGCAAACTTGCTGAAAGAATGCGCGACAAGATTGTTGAACCCGTAAAGATCACTCCGCAGGAGGTGAAAACTTATTGGGATAAGATCCCGAAAGATAGTTTGCTGTTCTACGAATCCGAAGTTGAGATAGGAGAGATTATTGTGTATCCGAGCGCAAGCAGGGATCTTGAAAAGCTTGCAATGGATGAACTTGCAGACTGGAAGAGCCAGATCGAATCAGGTCGGTCAACCTTCGCGTCGCTTGCAAGTCTTTATTCGGACGACCCCGGCAGCAAGAACAATGGCGGTCAGTATACCATCAACCGGACTGAAAAAAACTGGGACCCTGCATTCATCAGCAATGCCTTCAGATTGAAGGAAGGTCAGGTTTCTCCGGTATTCAAATCGAAATTCGGGTATCACATCATTCAAATGGTCAGCCGCGCAGGCGACGATGCCATTGTACGACACATCCTGAGGATTCCTAAAGTCACGGATGCAGAATTAAGCGACGGGATTCAAAAGCTCGATTCGATCCGCGCAAAACTCATCGCCGGTACCATATCATTTGGTGAAGCTGTATCCAAATACAGCGACGATCCGAATGCAAAATTTACGGGTGGAATGCGCCAGGGACAGAACGGAACTTTTTTGACGATCGATCAGTTGGATAAGGACCTGGTAACCCTGCTAGCCGACATGAAGGTTGGTGAGTATTCGAAGCCGACGCCGTTTGCCGATGAACGCAATAAGCGCGGCGTAAGGATAGCCTATCTCAAAACTCGTACTGAACCACATCGCGAAAACCTGAAAGACGATTACGACCGCGTTGCTGCACGTGCTTTGGAAATCAAGAAAAATCAGATCCTCGAAAAGTGGTTCGAGAAACATATCCCTTCGTACTATCTTCTTATTGACAAAGACTTCAACGGATGCCCAACGTTGAGCGGTTGGTTGAAGTATTCAGCTTCGCGATAGACCTACATATAAACACCTAAACTTCCCAGATTTCGGATTTCGCGACAATCTGAAATCTTAATTTACGCTTACAGTTTGTAACTCCTAACCCCCTGCCCGGCAGGTTGTAAGATGCCCGTAGAAAATCCAGTATCAACGTTGGCTTCGGCCCATGTTTACGATTACTTCGCACCGCAAATTGTCAGCTCCGCTGATGGTACTATCTCTTTCGTTGCACCCTGGCTTTCTGAACTCATTGGTTTCAACTCTCTGAGGTCGTCTTTCACGAATTATGTCGCGAAACGCGATGCAAAAATCCCGGTAGCGATCAACGAAGAGGTTCTTCGTTCAACAGATTCATCGATCTTTTTATTGGTGCGGCGTACAATTGCCGACAATGGCGATCATGCATGGCGCCTGGTTTCAATGGCAGGCTGTGACCATTCTGCCCTTCTGTTCAAATTCTCGTCGCTCGGCCGGCCAAACTTAGTAGTGACCGACGATAACACTATCGTATACTGCAATGCCGACCTGCTGCAATTGCTGCAAATTACTCCTTCTGATATCTCACGCCAACGGATAACCGAAATCGGAATAAATATCAATAACGGTGTGCTGATACAAACAAATTGCCAAAGCGAGTCTAGGTGGACGGTTTTTTCATCGCCTGTAGGTGACGATACTGAAAATCTCCAGCTGCTCCTCGTCGACGCGACGTCTGCAATGACGTCAAAAAACGACGCCCCTTCCATTCTTGACCGTGATCAGATTCGCAGCGATACACAGTTGTCTGCAATCAGTCATCAGGATTTAGGGCTTCTGCTCGCATCGCTCGACGACATCGTTTCTGAGTACGACGCAGATGGAAATTTTCTGCGCTTGTGGTGTCGCGAACCCGAGTTGCTAACGAGTCTACCCGAGGGTTACTTGCGGAAATCAATGCAGGAAGCCTTTCAGCTCGCACCGATGTTTACCGCCCGGTTCATACTCGATTTTGAGCGCGCGTTGCGAAATAAGGAAATATGTTACCGTGAGTTTGAATGGACGGTGAACGAACAGACAAGGTGGTTCGGGTCAAAAATTACTCCGTTATTTACCGCAAAGGACGAGCCTCAGGGTTTCATTCAGCGTATAACGGACATATCTGAACGAAAGAAGGTCGAGCTCGCCATTGCCGAAAAGCAAACGCAACTTTACAAAGTCAATAGCGAGTTTGAAGAGATCATTCAATATGCTACGGAAATCATCTTCAAACTTGATCCGGCCGGAAAATTTATTTTTGGGTCCACAGAATTTCAAAGAACTCTCGGGTATAATCCGCAGGATCTGATTGGCAGGCACTTCACGTCCATCGTTCATTCTGATGACGTCGATGATACCCTGGCGGAGTTTTCGAAAGTGGTTGAGTTTGGAAAGGCGGACAAAAACATTGTATTCCGCGTACGACATGACAAGGGACATTACTTATGGTTCACAGTCAGTGCTGTTTGCATTTACCATTTTGACGGAACACCGAAGCATTGCATCGGGTTTGCGCAGAACGTAACGGAGTTGCAGGAACTGGTCGACAACCTTCGCGAAACGCAGGAGCGCTATGCGGCGTTCATTCAGAATTCTTCCGAAGCCATCTGGCGGTTCGAGCCCGCGGAACCGATACCAACTGATACAGCAGAAGATGAAATTATACACGCTTTTTTTCAAAAGGCGTGGCTCGCAGAATGCAACGATCAGATGGCGAGGCTGTATGGTTACGAATCAGGTGAAGAACTGGTCGGGAAATTTGTCAATGAGTTCCTCTCACCGGACGATTTTCGGAATATCGAATTTTTCCGTGCATTTATCCGATCCGGATTCCGACTTGCGAATGCGGAATCACATGAAACCGATCGCTTCGGGAACAAAAAAATATTCGTCAATAATCTTGTCGGCATCATCAAGGACGATCACCTCGTGCGTGTATGGGGCATGCAGCGCGACATCACCGAGCAGCGCGATGCCGAATCCAAGATCAGGTATCAGGCTCACATCCTTCAGAATCTATCGGATGCGATCATCTCTACTGATGTCGATTTCAAAATTCTATCCTGGAACCGCGCCGCAGAAACAATCTATGGCAAGTCCTATGAAGAGGTCGCAGGAAAGTCGATCAGATCGGTGGTGGTCCATCACTATCTCGGAATTACACGCGAAGAAATTGTGGAGCAACTTGAGACGCAAGATAGCTGGACCGGCGAAGTGTACTTCGACCGGGAAGATGGCAAACGCAAGTATTTGCTGATGACCCTCACGAATATGAGAAATGAACGTGGGGAAAGAACCGGATATGCCGGCATCCATAAAGATATTACCGAACAATACGAAGCTGCTAATGCACTACGCGTTAGCGAAGAGCGCTATCGTTCGTTGTTCGAAGCGCTCGGCGAAGGAATAGTACTGATCGATGCTTCGGGAAAAGTACTCGCTTGCAACAAGAGCGCGGAAAGAATATTCGGAAGTACACGTTCGGAGATCCTTGACTACGATCCAAATGTTTATCCGGTTGAGTACATTCATGAGGACGGCTCTCCTTTTCCTCCGTCAACACATCCTGCATTTGAAACACTGAAGACCGGAAAGTCTTTCAAAGATGTTGTCATGGGGCTCGTCCGCGCAGGAAAAGAAACTTTGTGGATCTCCCTTAATACCGAACCAGTTTATTATAGCGGCAATAACAACAAACCGGATGCCGTAGTGACGACATCGGTTGATATCACGATGACAAAGGCGGCAAAGGCAGAGCTTCTAAGAAGCCGCAATCAATTAAGAGAGTACTCCGATCAGATAACAAATATCCTGAACAGTATCACAGACGGATTCATCGCCGTCGACAATCAGTTCAACATCCGTTTGTGGAACCATGTATTCGAAAAGGTAACTGGCAAGACGCGAAAAGAAGTAATCGGCAAACACATATCGGATGTGTTTCCTTCATTGCCGGGCACCTCTGTGTTCCCGTTGTATCTCGACGCGCTTGAGAAGAAGAAAACGATAGTGCTCGAACATTACTATGATCGGTTTGGAATATGGTTTGAGACGAGCGCATATCCGTCGGATGATGGACTGTTTATTTATTTCCGCGATATCACGCACCGGAAGAAGCAGGATAAGTTACAGGCTCTCGAAAAAGAGGTTTTGGAAAAAAATGCGCAGGCCTCTGTTTCATTGCAGCGTCTGCTCGACGATCTGTTGCTGGGAATTGAAAGCATATTCCCGGACACCATTTGTTCGATACTAACCCTTCGTCCGGACGCATTGCACATGGAGCATTTGTCTGCGCCAAGTTTACCTCCTTCATTTTGTGAACTGGTGAACGGTGTTCCGATCGGTCCGAATTCCGGCTCTTGCGGTACGGCAATGTATCTTAAAGAAATAGTCATTTCGAGTGATATCAATATCGATCCGCGTTGGAACAGCTGCAAGTCTTTTGCACTTCAGTATGGACTTGCTTCGTGCTGGTCGTTTCCCATCATCAATTCAAAGAACGCTGTACTGGCAACGATTGCCGCATACCATCGATACGTTAAATCGCCGTCGGAAGAAGACATCGCAGTGTTTTCACGCATTTCGAATTTGCTTCGCATTATCATCGAGAACAAGAGAGCTGAGGCAACCATCCGTCTGAGCAATGAACGATATCTGCTCGCAACAAAAGCAACGAATGATGCTTTGTGGGACTGGGACGTGGTGCATGGATTGATTTATTGGGGCGATGGATTCTTCCAGATTTTCGGTTATATGGTGGAAGACGCAAAGCCGACTCTTGAATTCTGGGAAAGCTGTATTCATCCTGACGACCGCAGCCGCGTGATGCAGAGGTTGACCAATTTTGTTGAAAGCAATGGTTCGGGTATATGGTCAGACGAGTATCGCTTCCGGAATGCAAAGGGTAAATATCTTCTTGTACACGACCGCGGCTTTCTCATATTCAACAAAGAAGGCAAGGTTACACGAATGGTCGGCTCACTGCAAGATGTAACCGAAAAACGACAGCTTGAGAAGAAGCTGTTGAAGCAGCAACTCAACAAACAAAAGACCATTGCGCAGGCGATCGTAGATGCACAGGAAAAGGAACGTGCAGATATCGGCAAAGAGTTGCACGATAACGTGAACCAGATACTTTCAACAACGAGGCTATACCTGGAACTGGCGAGGACGAACTCGAAGGAGCGGCTGGGACTGATCGACAAAAGCACGAAGAATATTGTGAATGCGATCAATGAAATAAGATTCATTTCTCACTCGCTTGTTCCTGCGAGTATCAATGATCTTGGAGTTGTGCCAGCGATTCAGGATCTCGTAGAGAACATACGGTTCACAAGAAAGCTCGCTGTTGAATTTTATCATGAGGGCGATATAGACAAGCTCGTTCCTGACAAGTTGAAACTGGTGCTTTTCAGAATCATCCAGGAACAGGTCACCAATGTGTTGAAGCATTCAGAGGCGAAAAATTTGATCATAGAATTAATGCTGGATGAAAAGGCCGTACAACTCTCGATAACGGACGATGGAATTGGATTTGACGCCAAATCAAAAAATAAAAAAGGGGTCGGTTTGTATAATATTGAAAGTCGGGCGGAGTTATTCAATGGGAAGATGAGCATTGTGGCGTCGCCCGGGAAAGGCTGCAAACTGAATATCCGAGTACCTCTGTAAAACCTGAAACCTTAAGACCATCATATGGAAAAAATCAATGTATTGATTGCCGACGATCACAAGCTGATCCGCGAGACCTGGAGCTATATTCTGAACAACGATTCGCGATTCAATGTAATTGCCGAATGTGGCGACTCTGAACAGGCGGTGGAAGTAACAAAAGACAAACGCCCACACATAGTGCTCATGGATATCAACATGGTGCCCATATCCGGATTCGAGGCAACTGAGCGGATCCGCAAGGTGTCGCCTTCGACACGCGTTATTGGTGTTTCGATGCACTCGCAACCGGCTTACGCGAAGAAGATGCTACAGATAGGCGCAAGGGGCTATGTTACCAAGAACTCTTCGAAGGAGGAGATGATCAAGGCGATATTGGAGGTAAACGAAGGCAGCAAATACATTTGCGATGAAATCAAGAACAACATTTCTGAGCTGATACTCGAGGAAAACAAGGATGTTCCGAATGTAAATGCCCTGACGGAACGTGAAATTCAGATCATCAATCTGATAAAAGAGGGCCAATCTTCAAAGGAGATCGCCGGTTCCCTTAACATTTCCCTTAAAACTGTTGAAGTTCACAGGCATAATATCCTCAAAAAGTTAAAACTGAAGAATTCGGCGTCGTTGGTGAATTTTATTAATAATACGGCGAGTTATACCTAGAATCAGCCGTCAGCTTTGAGCTTTGAGCTATGAGCTTTGAGCTATGAGCTTTTACCTGTGAATCCCTTCCGGGACAGTGTGTCTGATTACAACGCCAAAACGAAGTTTTCTCGGTCAAAATGCCTGACGTTCCATCTGAAAGTCATTGTTGTCAGTTTAAAGCCCAAAGCTCATAGCTCATAGCTCACAGCTCATAGCTCAATTGCGCTTTTAACTTTTCCCTTCTCAACTATTCAGCGTAATTTCGCGCTTCCTTTCCGGGGAAATCATAATGAGCGATGAAATAAAGCATGAATGCGGCCTTGCATTCATTCGTCTGCGAAAACCATTCTCATATTACCAGCAACGGTATGGTACGGTGATGTGGGGATTGAACAAGTTGTATCTGCTCATGGAAAAGCAGCACAACCGCGGGCAGGACGGTGCGGGCGTTGCCGCCATCAAACTCAACGTAGAACCCGGTCATCCCTTCCTTCATCGCATCCGCAGCAGCGCCAATCAGCCGATCGCGGATATTTTCACTCAGATCAACAACGAGGTAAAAGAACTTCAGAAGTATCAGCCCGATATCACGTCACACGCAGGTCTGATGAAGGGGCATATATCGTTTCTTGGCGAGATATTGCTCGGGCATCTCCGGTATGGAACGCAGGGCAAGAACAATGTTGAGTTTTGTCACCCCTTCATAAAGCGGCACACGATTCCTGCACGGAACCTGGCACTGGCCGGCAACTTCAACCTTGTGAATACCGACGAGTTGTTCGCGCTCATCAACATAGATCCGGGAGAATTTCAAAAGCAAAGCGACCTCGCTGCCATGATGGAAGTGATTCATCATTTCATCGTTCAGGCTGACGAAGATTCGCCGGGCGATCTCGATATCGGTTCGATCCTCAGAAAGGCCGTGACTTTATTTGATGGAGGTTTTACCGTGGGTGGTGTTATAGGAAATGGAGATGCGTTTGTGTTTCGCGATGCAAACGGCATTCGACCCGCATACTTTTACGCAAGCGACGAAGTAATTGTAGCAGCTTCAGAGCGTGCGGCCATTCGAACCGTCTTCAATGTAGGAGAGAATGAAGTACAGGAACTGATGCCGGGAATGGGTCTCGTTGTGAAATCGAATGGTGATTTCCGGCAGGAAAAGATCCTTGAACCCCGCGAACGCAGGGCATGCAGTTTCGAGCGAATCTATTTCTCGCGCGGAAGCGACGAGAAAATCTATCGCGAGCGCAGTGCGCTTGGGTATAATCTTTCTTCACAGGTACTTGACGCAGTTCATCACGATCTTAAGAACACGATCTTCTCATTCATTCCCAACACTGCCGAGGTTGCATTTTATGGTTTGTGGAAAGGGGTTGACGATTATTTGCGAAAGGTGAAGATCGAGCGGATACTTTCATGGGGCAACGATATCACGGCAGACAAGCTCGAAGAAATGATGAGCCGCAAAGTGCGAATGGAAAAAATTGCGATCAAGGATGTGAAGATGCGAACGTTCATCACCGAAGATGTCAGCAGAAATGAAATGGTGCAGCACGTGTACGACATCACGTATGGAACTGTTCGTAAGGGAGAAGATACATTGGTAGTGATCGACGACTCCATTGTACGAGGAACAACGTTGAAGGAAAGCATTGTGCGCATGCTGGCGCGCCTCGAGCCGAAAAAGATCATCATCGTATCATCAGCACCACAGATCAGGTACCCCGATTGCTATGGAATCGACATGAGCAAACTCGGCGACTTCATCGCTTTTCGCGCGGCAATTGCATTATTGAAAGACAGGCACAAAGAGCACTGCCTGCAGGAATTGCTCGACAAATGCAAAGCGTTGCAGATGGCCGGGCAGCTTCATACCGAAAATATTGTTCAACAACTGTACAAGCTCTTCACAACCGACGACATCAGCAACAAGATCGCAGAACTCATCACTCCAAAGGATCTGAAAATACCGGTACAGGTCATCTTTCAGACGATCGAATCGCTGCACCAGGCTTGTCCCACCAACACCGGCGACTGGTATTTCACCGGCAATTACCCCACCCCCGGCGGTAATCGCGTAGTGAACAAAGCGTTTCTGAACTACATGGAAGGAAAGAACGTTCGTGGCTATTGACCGCACAACTTGCTTCCGGTAAGGGTTCCCTCATTTTTTCATAAATTGAAGTCCTAACATTCTTGATGGAAAGCCAACACAGTCTTACCGGATTTCTACATCATTCGGCAAGCGTTTATTTCGTGCACACGAACCTCGAAGGGAAGTTCACGTATGTGAACCGCCTGTTCGAAACCATCTTTGGCACTCCTTCACCACAACAAACCTTACGGGAAAGCATATACGAAGAAGATCTTGATCTTTTCGACGAAGCCATAAATGAATGTATCGAGAAGCGTACTAAAGTTGCATGCGCCGACATTCGCAAAGTGAGATCGGATGGAAGCAAGTTCTGGATTCGATGGGAGTTTGGAATATTAGTCGATTCCGACGACAGGGCCATTGGCGTCAGGGCTCTTGGAACGGATTTTACGGAACGAAAGCGTGCCGAATCTGAACGGGCCGAAGCGCAGGAACGTCTTGAACTGCTATTGAACACAACCGATGAATCGTTTATCCTGATCGCTCCGGACCTGACGATATCGAACTTCAATCGTGCGGCAAGCAGAATGGTTGTGGGGGCATTCGGAACCGCGCTGCGCAAAGGTGCGCCGGTACTTGAATTCGCGGTCAGGGAAAGAAGAGATTACTTCCGCGGTATGCTGCGGTCGGTGCTCGAGGGTACCGAACATGTTGCGGATCTGCGAATCGAAAAAGACGGGGTGCCGGCAATTTATGCCAATACGTTTAAGCCGGTTCGAAACCAGTCGGGTGAAATCGTTGCGGTAATTGTTACGAGTCGCGACGTTACTGAGAACAAACTCGCAGAGGAGAAACTCCGGAGGGAACGATATCTGTTGAGGATATTGATCGACCATCTGCCCGATTACATCTATGTTAAGGACACGCAGTTCCGGCATATCATCAACAATCGCGCAAACGTGGAACTGATCGGCGCCAGTACCGAAGAAGAGACAATAGGAAAGACGGTTGTCGATTATTTCCCCGGCGATGTTGCGCAGGAATATATCGACAAGGACCGAGAAGTAATGGAAACCGGAGTTCCGGCCACAAACGTAGAAGAAGAAATCATCAGTAATAAAGGAGAGCACAAATGGCTTCTTACTACCAAAGTTCCGCTGAAAGATGAAAGCGATAATGTGATTGGAGTAGTCGGCATCAGCAGGGATATCACCGAACGCAAGATGTTCGAGGAATCACTTCGCAGCATTAACGAGCGATACCGGATTGTTTCAAAAGCAACAAATGATGCCATTTGGGATTGGGATTTTGAAACCGGTCAGATGGTGTGGAACGAGGCGATAAAAACCTTGTTCTTATACGCAAATGATGAATCGATCCATCAATTCGATTTCTGGGAGAACAGCATCCATCCCGACGACAAGGAACATGTATTGCAACGTCTTCAATACCACATCGACGAACGGATCGAGATTTGGAACGACGAGTACCGCTTCCTTTGTGGCGATGGCAGCTACAAAGTGGTGTACGACCGGGGATACATCCTCTTCAATGAGAAGCGACAGCCGATTCGCATGATCGGCGCAATGATGGACATAACGCAGAGGCGCGAATTGGAGAAGCAGCTGGCGGCCGAAACGATTGCAAGGCAACGACAGATCACTGAGGCCACGATACAGGCCCAGGAGAAAGAACGAGGTGAACTTGGACGCGAGTTGCACGACAACATCAACCAGATACTCACAACAACGAAGCTGTACCTGGATATGGCGATCGTTGAAAAAGATATCCGTGAGGAGCTGCTAACAAAATGTCACTCGAATGTTTCTACGGTGATTGAAGAGATCAGGATGCTTTCACGTTCACTGGTACCACCATCATTAGGAGATATTGGGTTGAGGGAAGCAATATCAGAAATGATAGGAAATCTTAATATTGCCCAGAAATTAAAGATCAACCTTAAAACACAGGGAGTTGGAAGTACGGTTGTTCCGGGAAATATCAAGCTGATGGTATATCGAATCATTCAGGAGCAACTGAACAATGTGCTGAAGCATTCGAAGGCAACGGAAGCGGACATTAAATTGGCTGTGTCTAAAAAAGTTCTTAATATAACGGTGACGGACAACGGCGTCGGATTTGATCCGAGAAAGAAGAACAAAGGCATTGGACTTTCAAACATAACGAGCAGGGCGGAATTGCACAATGGACAGGTAGAGATCATTAGTTCACCCGGTCACGGCTGTACTGTAAAGGTTTGTATACCTCTTTAAAAGCAAACTATGGGGAAGATATCGGTGATGATTGTGGACGATCATACACTTATCAGGGAAACGTGGTCATTTTTGTTGGGTCGCAATGAGAATTTCGAAGTGATAGCGGAAGCTGGCGATGGCGAACGGGCGATAGAGATTGCGCGTGATAAGCGTCCGCAGATTGTCCTGCTCGACATTAACATGGCCCCGATCAACGGTTTCGATGTGTTGAAAAGCATCCGCAAACTTTCTCCCGGTTCAAAGGTGATTGCCGTTTCGATGCATTCGCAGCCGGCGTATGCGAAAAAGATGTTGCGGCTTGGCGCCAAGGGGTATGTTACCAAGAACTCGCCACGTCAGGAGATGATCGACGCGATGATGGAAGTGAATCGTGGAAATGTTTACATCTGCCAGGAGGTGAAGAATATTTTGTCCGACCAGATGCTTGGTGAAGAGGACAATACCGCTGGTCTCAACCAATTGTCGGAACGCGAGATCGAAGTGATCAATCAGATCCGCGACGGCCTTTCATCAAAGGAGATTGCGGATCGACTCGGCATTTCAATCAAGACGGTTGAAGTGCACAGGCATAATATCCTGAAGAAGCTAAAGGTGAAGAATACGGCGTCGTTGATCAACTATATTAATTCGAGTGGATTATAAGGGGCTTTGAGCTTTGAGCTATGAGCTTTGAGCCTGACTTGAAGCTAGATATTGACGCTGGAACGAATTCCCATTAACCAAGCCCCCGAAACATCAACAAGGAGATGCGTATAAGGACCACTTCGAGCCATTAAAAAAAGCTCATAGCTCATAGCTCAAAGCTCATAGCCCCGAACAATGAAATCCCTCCTCCTCATACGGCACGCGAAAAGCAGTTGGAACCATCTGGGACTTGATGATTTCGACAGACCTCTGAACGACCGGGGTAAGCGCAATGCTCCGGAAATGGCCGAAAGGCTTTTTCTCAAGAAAATAAAGATCGATGCATTCGTTTCGAGTACCGCAAAGCGCGCACTCAAAACTGCTGAGGCTTTTGCAAAACAATACGGACGCAAGGAAAAAGAGATCATCACTCACGACGAGTTGTACCATGCATCGCCTTCGGTGTTTAAAAAAGTGATCGCGTCGCTGCCGGACGAATTTGACACAGTTGCGATGTTTTCACATAATCCCGGTATCACCGAGTTCGTCAACAGCCTTACGACACACCGTATCGACAATATGCCGACATGCGCCGTTTTCGCGGTACGATCCAAGTCGGACACCTGGGCAGAATTCGATAGTGCTGAAAAAGAGTTGTGGTTTTTCGACTACCCCAAGGCTGGCGAAGATTAAAAATTACATGCCCTGAATTGTTGCTTTCGGCTGCTTAACTGCCACCAGCATTTATTTTAAGATTTTACATTGCTCATTTGACTTTTTCCCTATTTTTAATTCTCCCCTGAATCGTCCAATATCCCCCGATCCTATATTCCTTGCAAGATCTGCATTGCCCCTGCTCTCATACATTTAACCACATGTATCAACATTATCTATGACTAGAATACTACTCCTTATTCTTTGCGTTTGTTTGTTTGTACCTGACATGAAAGCACAGGATGCGTGCGTTAATTACGGACCCGAACCCGCAGGATCCTTCAACCCAGCCTGGAACTTTCCTTCTATGAAGCAGAAAAAGAGAACCGGTCTGACCATTCCTGGTACAACCAGGTTTAGCGGCCTTCTTGAATACCTGCCGACTGGATACAACGACCCCGGCAATTCTGACAGATACCCGGTGATTATTTACTTCCATGGAATTGCAGGGCTAGGTGCAGGTACAACCAATAGTTTGTGTAAGCTGTTTCACATGAACGCGGACGACAGAGCTGGACACAAAAGCATTCCTGGACAGGTGGAAAACAACACGTCGGCATTTACCGTAACGCAGAACGGTGATACGTATGAATACATTGTTATCAGTCCGCAATACAACGTTTATAATTTTTTATCAAATCCTAAAAACTTTCCGTCGTACAATGATGTCGATGCAATCATTGATTATGTCGAAGCCACATACAGGGTAGATTCCCGCCGGATTTATCTCACGGGTTTGAGTGGTGGTGCCAATATGATAATGGAATATGTAGGTCAAAGTGTTACGAACGCGCAGCGTGTTGCTGCGGTAGCTGTAACAGGACTTTGCTCATCCATCGACACTGCTTATCATATAGCCAATGGCATGGACGCGGCAAACGTTGCAGAGGCTGGTTTGCCTACCTGGTTTGTTCACTGTAACATCGATAACGCATGTCCGTTGAGTATTTCAAGTCGTTGGGTAGATAGTATTGAGAGGGTGCCGGGCTTTTTTCAACCTGACACCAACTTTGTTCCGGCCGACGCGGCGAATCCTTTATACGAGTGCAGCGACTCATTGCTTCACGACATGTGGAGCCGGTTCTATGACCCCGCCTTTGTTGGCGCAGACGGTCGAAATTTATACAATTGGTTCATACAATACCAGGCAGCAGTCTTGCCTGTCACCCTTACGGAGTTCACAACGCGCCTCAACAATGGCAGGGTGTTCCTCCGATGGACCACAACCAATGAGAAAGACAACGCATACTTTTCGGTTGAACGAGCGGGAGCGGACGGAGTTTATAAGGAGATTCATCGAATACCGGGGGTAACGGGAGGAAAAGATGGCGTTTACCAGTATATTGATGACAACCCTTTGAAAGACCTGAGCTATTATCGGCTGGTGCAGTATGACATCGACGGCAAAAAACATTATATGCCGATTCGAAAGGTCATCAACCATGATGGCGTCATGAAGCCGATCATTGTTTCACCGAATCCTTTCAACCGTGATATCTCCATATTTATCAATGTTGAAAGAACGCAGAAAGTCGGTGTGCATCTTTCAGATATGTCAGGCAAAAGACTCAAGTCATCGGTGGGTGTTTTCGCTCCAGGAAATACCGAAGTCAATTTCACTACAGCCGATCTCCCGAAAGGAATCTACCTTCTCAAAGTTGAAGGTGAGAACTTCTCGAAAGTAGAGAAGGTAATCAAGAGATAATACTTGCCCTTTGTTCATAGTGCAGGTCCTCGTCAACACGGCGGGGACTTGTTTTTTATAGGAGTTCGTATTCAGTGCGCCAATGTGATTGTCTTGCGAGCACAATGTCTTTTCGATGCACAGATCATTTTTCCCGGTTCACCAGAAACACACCTGCGAAGATGAGTATCGCCGCCAGCACTTTGTTCATCGTGAGATCTTCACCGAGCAGGATGATCGCAATAACGCCGGCAAATACCGGCTGCGTGTAGATGTAGGCGCCGGTGGTGCCCGCACCCAGGTGTCGAATGCCATACACCGTGAACAGGTAGGGGAGAAAGGTTCCGCCCACCACGATGAATGATAACGCCAGCCAGTGTAACCATTCGAACCTGCTCCACTTAATTGCGTTCACTTCGTTCCAACCGATCGGTACAACAAGTAGCAGTCCGATCGTAAATACCCAGCGGATCACATGAATAGGATTGTACGCGCTCATAAGTTTTTTGACGATCAGAAAATAAATGGCGTAGGAGATCGCGTTCACGACAATCAATACATCACCCCAAAAAATATTTTCGGCGTTGCCTTGTTGTTCGCGCTGAAGAATCAGCATGGCCGCGCCTCCGATCCCGAGTGCAAGACCGATCAATTTCAACGCGGTTGTTTTCTCCTGGCGGGTAACGGCTGCGAAGATGGTAATGAAGATTGGGGTCACTAGGATAAGCAGTGATGCATGAATGCTCAAAGTCATCGAAAGACCTTTGATAAAGAACATCTGATTGATGGCGATGCCGGTGAGTGCGCAAAGAAAGAATCTGGGAATATGCTTTTTTTCAATCGTAGGGCTGGTGTTGGATGGAAGGATCAACAACCAGAACAGTATTGTACTGACTACAACCCGTAAAACATTTAAACCAAACGAACCAACACCATTGTGTGTTATGAATTGCACCGCACTGAAATTCACTCCGAACAGAATGTTTGCGGAAAGGACTGCAATATGTGCTTTGAGTTTGTTTGTCAATTTGTGCGAATGCGCAAAAGTATTGACGCGCGCTTAAATCTGAACCAGGTTTCGAATTGCATCGGCATATTCCGGGAAGGCATCGGCAACTGTTGCGAAATTGAAGCTGCGCGAGGTTTGTGTTAGTGTATCCCAACTGAGATCTTCCTGATCGATGGTAGCGGCGATCCCGGAGTCGTGCCAGTACCTGGCGAGATATTGTTGTTCGCCCTGGCCGGGTGTGGCCACGGTAATGACTTTTTTTCTTAGACTGGTAAGTTCCATCAGGGTTGTGTAGCCTGAGCGGCATACCACAAACTCTGCATCACAAATGAGTTTGTTAAGTTGAGATCGTCCTGCGTAATCGATGATTGATTCGTCGTGAGATGAGATGGGTGTTGACAGCAATCCGCGTATAAGAATGCTGTGCGGCCGCCATTTGTGCTTCATGCCAAGTATGATGTTTTCAAAGAGTGTACGTTGAGGCTCGGGTCCGGAAAGAAGGAATAGATACCTATAACGGTAACGGGTAACCGAAATGGTTGTGAAGTCGGATAATACTCCTATTCTTTTAACGGGTATGGGAGCAGATGAAGCGAGCGCGAGAGCGCCGGCGAGCGAAGGAGATTTGCCTGTATCGGGGATCCAGCATTCAGAAAACCTCGAAATAAGGGACCGGTTGATGCGTGATGCAATTGCATCGATGAGTTTGCCTGTGCCCGTGCGGATATTGATCTGGTGAGTGATGAAGATGGAACGGCAGGCAGTGGAATAGAAGCCAAAGCGGTTGTCGGATACTATGGCGGATACCGTATTCTTTTCAAGATACTGTCTCAGCCAGGTATGTTCGCGGTTGACCGCGATCAAAATCTTTGGGATCTGAAGAATGAGCCGGAGGACGGTCGCCCACCCGGATGAAGAGTACCTGACCGCATAGCCTTCAAGGTCGACGAAACAAATGCCTCGAATTTCTGGTTCGATTAGCGCTTTTTGATCTGAGTTACAGGCGACTACGACTTCGGCACCTTCGAGGAGGGCCTGGCGGATGAGAGGAATGCAGCGAGTGGTGTGTCCGAAACCCCAATCCAGGGGGGCAAACAGGATTAAGGGTTTCACCTTACCCATGTTAAATTTCGTTTGGTGACACCAGACGGGGCACTTTTTTTGGGGTAAAATAGTTTAATTTAGAAGAGCCAATATATGAAGAAGGTCAACCATCAGTTGATTTATTTGTTAATTTTTGTAAGCGTTTTCGCTACGGCTTGCAGTGCTGGTAATAAAATGAGCGGGGGCTCGTCCAAAAAGTGCGGCTGCGGTGCGAACAAGGGTTTTGTTGGTTACTAAAATCCTAGTCAAAAATGAAAACACCTAATCGCGATTTGCTTGTTCTGGTTAAAGACAATCATCTGAACAAAGACGCTATTGAATTTGAGCTTGAGCAACTGAACCAGTTACTGCTGGTGTTCGAGTCGATGGACAATTTGTGTATGGCTCACGAAATTTTCGATCTTAATAAATACAAGATCATTCATAAGCACGGTTTGGTCAGACAGGTGATGAATCAAAAGGAGCTCAAACCTTTTGTGTTTATCAGTAACAAGAATTGAAAGAACTTATTAACTGCTTTGTAAAGATCATCCTCTCGGGGTGATCTTTTTTTTGGCTATCAGCTATGAGCTATGAGCTATGAGCTTTGAGCTTTGCACCACATTATTACAGTTAAGTAAACTCCGCCTACCCGCTAAATCAATATTGCAACTGAATGCTTACACAGAAATGACTTGTTGAATAACTAAGCTGAGAGCTGACAGCCCAAGGCTCATAGCTCATAGCTCAAAGCTCATAGCTCAAAGCTCAAAGCCTCCCTCAACTTCCCCATCATCTCACCGATCTCGCGCTTGTCGCAGGTTCCAACGCTGAGCCTGTACCAGGCCGAAGATTTTGATGCACCGAATGCAGAGAACGGAACAATCGCAAGCTTCGCCTGATTCAAAAGGTAATCCGTTACATCGGATTGTTCTTTTATCTGCGTTCCGTTCTTCATTGTTTTTCCAACGAGGTCGATCTTGATCGTAAGATAAATTGCGCCTTGCGGAACGATAGCATCTACTGGGTAACCTTCGCGTTTCAATTGTATGAAGGCATCGTAAATCGTAGTAAGTCTTTCTTCAACTTCTTTTCTGAAACCTTTCAAAAAGTTTTCAATCGCTTCATCGAGATACAAAAACTTGGCTACCGCTTTTTGTTCAGCCATCGGAGCCCAGGCACCAACATGCGTAAGCAGCGCCTTCATTTTTGAAATTACGGTCGACGGTCCCATCGCCCAACCGACCCGAACCCCGGTGGCGGCGAATACTTTGCTGATCGCATCGATATAGATTGTAAACTCACGCATCTCGGGACGTAGCGAAACCGGATGATAGTGTTGGGTATTTCCAAAAGTCAGATGCCAGTACATCTGATCGTACATCACATACAATTTCTTCTGATCGGCGCTGCGCCGCCTGTTTTCTTCAAGCACCATATCGCATATTTCCGTAAGTACTTCTTTCGAAAACACCGTTCCCGTCGGATTTTGCGGCGAACACAAAGAAATAAGCGAAGCATCAGAAATATGAGGACGTATCGCAGCAGCAGTGGGCATGAAGTTCTCTTCACTGCTGGTTTCTATTGCTACATGTTTCCCGCCGACGAAATGTGTGTAATGATTGTTGTTCCATGATGGCACCGCGTAAATCACCGCATCTCCTGCATCACAGATGGCCCGGTACAATGCGTAGATCAGCGGTCGGCCACCAGCGGCAACAAGAATCTCATCGAGAGAGTAGCTCAAACCCTCCTTTCGGCCAATAAAATCCGAAATCGATTCGCGAAGGTCCAGGTTACCCTCAGCTGCCGGGTAATTCGTAAACTTTTTCTGGTACGCAGCAACAATCTCCTGCTCGAGTTCCGCCGGAATCGGAAAGATTGCCGGATCAAAATCGCCGACAGTGAAGTTGTAGATCTTATCTCCTTTTCGAATCTTTTCTCTTATCTCACCACCAAGTTTTACAATCTCTGATCCGATCAATGTTTCAGCGAGTTGCGACAGTTTCATGCCGCAAAAGTACCGGATATTGATTTCAGCAAAGAACCGGTGGTCAGTTTACAAATTTGTTAAGGTTCGCTGTTTGGGTTTTTGTTTGAGAAATATCATCTACTTTAGTTCGATGTTTGAACTTTAAAACAAAAGAAATGAAAAAATTTGCCCTTATCAGTTCGTCTCTGGCGATTATTGCCGCGGTGGTTGCTTTCAAACCTGCGACTACTGTAACACCTTCTAACTCGTCTTCAACAAATGCACCTGCTGCTGCAAAGTGGTCGATCGACAAAGCACATTCAAATGTAAAATTCACCATTACACACATGGTGGTCAGCGATGTTGACGGATCGTTCAAAAACTTTGATGGTTCCCTCGAACACAACAAGCCCGACTTTTCTGATGCGGTTGTAAATTTTACTGTCGACGTTGCATCAATCGATACAGACAATGAGAATCGCGATAACCATTTGAAGAGCGATGACTTCTTTTCGGCAGCTAAGTATCCTCAAATGAAATTTACCAGCACATCCTTCAAGCCGCTTGGTGGAAATAAGTTCGAAGTAAATGGTAATCTGACTATCAAGGACGTGACAAAGCCTGTTAAATTCGATGTAACCTACGGCGGAACAAGCGTGAACGGAGGAAAGTCAAAAGCAGGATTCAAAGCAAAGACTACAATCAACCGTTTCGATTACAATCTTAAATGGGACCGTGCAACAGAAGCCGGCGGTTTGGTTGTATCGAAAGAAGTGGATATTACGATCAATGCGCAGTTGAATAAGGAATAAGTGAAATTGAAAGGAAAAAAGGTAAAAGGTAAAAGTCAAAAGGCCTCTCCTACAAGAGTCAATCTTTTAACTTTTACCTTTTCCCATTTCACTTTTAACTTAATATCTTTCGCCATTGATGATGAGGACCTTGTTTCTTACTTTGGCGTGGCTGGTACCGGCGGCGATTTTTAGTCAGACCGCGTACGAAATTTCTGTTACCCTCAAGCCGTACGCGAACAGCAAAATTTACCTCGGATATTATTACGGCAAGATGAAAGCGCTTGCCGACTCAGCCGAACTTGATGCACAATCCAGGGCGACCTTCAAGGGATCAAAACCACTCGAGGGTGGCATTTATTTCGTCGTTTCTCCCAGGCGAGAGATAATGTTCGAGATGCTGATCGACCGGCAGCAACAATTTTCTGTTTCTGCAGATTCCGGCAAATTGCCGGAAAGTGTGAAGTTTTCAGGATCACCTGAAAATGAAAAGTTCCAAAACTATTCAGTCATTGCAGCAAGAATTGGCCGCGAGATCAATGCGGTCAATGATTCTTTCAAACGCGCCGCTACTGCTGCAGACTCCTCGGCAATCATGGCGCGAGCGCGCGTTCTTGGCGACATGCTTCAACGCCAGCGCGACAGTATAGTGGCGAATGAAACAGGCTCGTTCCTATCATTGTTGCTCAACGGCATGAAGGAACCAAAAGTGCCGCCAGCCTCTGAGCATCCTGCGGGGCGATATGATTCGAATTACGCATACAGGTATTATAAGTCGCATTATTGGGACGGAATTTCGTTTAATGATGCCCGTTTGATCCGTACCCCTTTTTTTGAAGCCAAGCTTGAAAAATATTACCGCGAGCTGGTTGTGCCCCACGCGGATTCCATTAAAAAGGAAGTAGATGGCATGCTGCTCGATTCAAGACCGAGCAAGGACATGTTTCAATTTCTGCTGGTGCACTTCGTACAGAAGTATATCAATCCTCAATACATGGGACAGGACGCTGTGTTCGTCCATATTTTTGAGAAATACATCAACACCGGCCAGGCAGATTTTTTCACCCCGCAGTACAGGGAGCACATGACCAAGAGGGCATACAGCCTGATGGCAAACCTGATAGGTCAACAGGCTGCGGACATGAACATGGTTGATACTTCGAATAAACCTTCACCTCTATACAAGCTCAACGCCGATTTTACCGTTATTTGTTTTTGGGATCCAACTTGTAGTCATTGCAAGGAGGTGGTACCCAAAGTGGATTCAATCTATCGTGCTAAATGGAAATCGCAGGGAGTGCGGGTTTACGGAGTGAAAGTTGAAGGAAGTGACCAGGAGTGGAAGCGGTTTATTCGCGATCATAACTTGTTAGGATGGGCGCATGTTCACCAGCTGGCTTCAGTTACGGAAGCCGAACAAAAAGCAGGGAAGCCGGGATTTCGCCAGTTGTACGATGTATACCAAACGCCGATCCTGTATCTACTTGACAAAGACAAGCGAATCATCGCCAAGAAACTAACATACCTTCAGATAGATGAAGTGATCAATCTGAAATCCAAAAAGTCCTGATACCAAATTGATGAACCGATTATTCGTAAGGTACCTGCTTGCTGCAGTACTTTTTTCCTCCAACTCGTACGGACAAACGCTGTTCACATACGGCACCGATTCTGTAAAGACATCGGAGTTTTTGCGTGCCTTCAACAAAAACAATTCAGGCCCCTCTCCGAACAGGCAGGCATATGAAGATTACCTCGACATGTTCGTGAACTTCAAATTGAAGGTCAAGGAAGCGTATGCATTGGGCCTCGACACGCTGCAGTCGCAAAAGGACGAAATACACTCATTTCGCGATCAGATCATCGACAATTATATCAAAGACGATGCGACGTTGAACATCATGATCGACGAGGCTATCGAACGCGGAAAGAAGGAAATCCATCTCCTTCATATTTACGTGAAGGCGAACCGCGATTCATTGAAGTCTGGCACCGACACTGCGAATGAAAAGATCAGGCGGATACACGAATCGCTTTTGCAGGGGAAAGATTTTGCATCTGTTGCTGCTGCATTCAGCGAGGCTCCATCGTCAGCGACCACAAAAGGGGATATGGGTTTCATCACTGTCTTCACACTTCCTTACCAGGTGGAATTAGCTGTATACAAATTGAAGAAAGGCGAGTTTACGGCACCGATCAGAACTGCAAGTGGCTACCACATTTTCAAAAAGCACGACGAAAGGGCCGCCGCAGGGAAGATCCGTGTAGCGCAAATTTTGATAGGTACTACTCCCGGCATTGCTCGTGACGTACTAAAGAAGCGCGCAGATTCAGTGCACCTGGCTTTGCAACAGGGCGCAAATTTCGAAAGGCTTGCACTTGAAATAAGCGATGATAATCTAAGCTATCGCAATGGGGGCATTCTTCCGCCGTTTGGCGCTGGCACATACGATGCAAATTTTGAAAGAGTGGCATTTCAACTCAGGCCCAACGGGGAAGTAAGCAAACCCGTTGAAACATCCCATGGCTTTCATATTTTAAAGCGATTGCCGGCTCTCCCGGCACCGGACGGTGTGATCCAGCAGAACTTAAGAGATTCTGTACGCCAACTCGTGACTTCAAGCGACCGCATACAGGTAGCCGATCGGATACTTGCCGACAAATTGCGTCAAATGACCAAGCTGGTGGAATACAATTTCGATAAGCGGGTGTTCTCTACCGTCACCGACTCTATTATTGATGGCAACGCTGAGGTACAATCTAAACTTGAGTTGTTCGAGATAAACGGGCAAAAGTTTGACGTGCAGAACTGGAAGGAGTTTCTTAACCTGCAAAAGGGGCCAATACAAAGTACGCCAATTGATCAGTTGTACGCAAGATTCGTCGATGCCTCACTGCTGAAGTATTACCGCGACCATCTGGAAGAGTTCAATATTGAATTTGCCGAGCAGATGAGAGAATTCCGCGAGGGTAATTTGTTTTTTGAGATCATGCAACGGAAAGTGTGGACGCCGGCGGCAACAGACAGCGCTGCTCAACTTGCCTATTACAACGCCAATAAAAGCAACTATCGCTGGAAGAAAAGTGCCGATGCGATAATTTTTGCATTTTCAAACAGGAAGCTCGCGGAAGAAAAGCGTGCTGAGTTTGCGAAAGGAAATGTCCGCTGGCGTGAACTTGCGGATGCTTCGGCAACTTCGATTCTTGCTGATTCCGGGCGATTCGAATTTAGCCAGATTCCGGGTTTTCAAAAACCCGTTGCAAACACGCTGACAAAAACGATTATAAATTCAGACGACAGTTCGGCGACGTATGCGCTGCTCCTGCGGATATATCATAAGACAGAGCCCCGTAATTTTCAACAGGCGAAGGGACTTGTGATCAACGACTATCAGCAGGTGCTCGACAAGGCGTGGATCGAATCGTTGCGAAAGAAATATCCTGTGAGTGTGAACCGCGAACTGTTCAGGTCAATTGCTTCAAGAACTAAGTAAGTTCTTTCACGACATTATAGATCACCTTAGGTTTGCCGAGAGTATAATAATGGAGTACCGGGACGCCATGATTCTTTAATTCTCGCGACTGTTCCAGTAGCCACTCTCCGCCTACTTTTTCGACGTCTGCGTCTGCTTTGCAGCGCATGATCTCCACACTCAGGTCGTTTGGAATGTCAACGTAAAAAGTTCTGGGCAGAACCGAAAGCTGCTTCTTGCTTGTTATTGGTTTGAGTCCCGGAATAATTGGAACATTAATTCCAACTTCACGGCATCGTTTTTCGAATTCGAAAAATTTTTTATTGTCGAAGAACATCTGAGTCACAATATAATCGGCACCTGCTTCTACTTTCTCTTTTAGATACATCAGGTCCGAATCCATATTGGGCGCCTCGAAATGTTTTTCAGGATACCCTGCAACGCCAATTGAAAATTTGGTACGGAAGCCATCACGAATATCTTCTTCAAGATAGATTCCGTTGTTGAGGTTAACAACCTGCTTCATCAGGTCGATCGCATAACGGTGACCGTCAGGTTCGGGCTCGAACACTGATTCGTTCTTTGCAGCGTCTCCGCGCAACACGAGAACATTGTCCACTCCGATGAAGTTGAGATCGATCAGCGCATCTTCCGTTTCACGTTTATTGAAGCCTCCGCATATCAGGTGAGGCACTGCGTCAACGTGATAATAGTTCATAATGGCTGCGCAAATGCCGACTGTTCCCGGTCGCTTGCGAACTTCTACCTTTTCGAAGGTGCCATCGACCTTCTTTTTGAACACGTGTTCGCTGCGATGGTAGGTGACATTGATAAATGACGGCTTGAACTCCATGAGAGGATCGAGGTGCTCATAGATGGAGTTGATGGTTTTTCCCTTCAGCGGTGGCAGTATCTCGAATGAAATCAAGGTGCTTTTCGCCTGACGGATATGATCAATTACTTTCATTTCGGAAGTTCGCGTGCAAACATAGTTCATGAAATCTGTTTAGCAAACAGCTGTTAAATAGGTGGGTGTTATAAGGCTTGTCGAATAGTTCAACTATTTTTGAAGCAAATTGAACCGTGACCAGCGAGATACATACAACGAACCTCTTAAAGTCGTACCGAAGCCGTACCGTCGTCAACAATGTGTCGATTCAGGTCAGGCAGGGCGAGATAGTCGGTCTCCTCGGTCCTAACGGTGCCGGAAAGACAACGACGTTTTATATGGTGGTCGGGCTCATCAAGCCTGATGAGGGCACTGTGTTTCTCGACGAAGAAGACATCACGAAGTTCCCAATGTATAAGCGTGCTCAACTGGGCATCGGTTATCTGCCACAGGAAGCATCGGTGTTTCGTAAACTCAGCGTAGAAGACAATATCATGGCGGTGCTTGAGATGACGGATCTTTCGAGGTCCGCTCAACGTGAAAAACTCGAAGCTCTTCTCGATGAGTTTCGGTTACACCATGTGAGGAAAAACAACGGCGACTCATTGAGTGGCGGCGAGCGCAGGCGCACAGAAATCGCCCGTGCACTTGCGGTCGATCCGAAGTTCATTCTGCTTGATGAACCCTTTGCCGGGGTCGATCCGATTGCTGTTGAGGATATTCAGGCCGTTGTGGCCAGGTTGAAATACCGCAATATCGGCATCCTTATCACCGATCACAACGTAAACGAAACCTTATCCATTTGCGACCGCGCTTACTTGTTGATCGAGGGAAAGATTTTTCAGCATGGAACCGCAGAAGAACTCGCCGACAACGAGCAGGTACGAAGATTGTATCTGGGAAGAAACTTTGAGCTGAAGAGGAAGGACTACCTGCATGAAGAAGCACGCAACAAAGATTTATAGGTCATATCAAATACGCTGAACGATCAAATTACTTTCGCCTGCCATATCATCACTTGCCCGAATGAGGCGCTGGAGGATCGATGCGTGGAAGCTCCATCCCGAAGATTCGCAGCGTGAGGTGTTGCAGGACCTTGTTACCTCGGCGCAGTACACCGATTTCGGAAGGAAGTACAAGTTTTCATCGTTGTACAATCTTCGGTCGTTCAAAACAACCGTCCCTGTTCACGATTACGACGACTTGAAGCCGTACATCCAACGTATCATGGACGGGGAAGAAAATGTTTTGTGGAATACGCCGATTTCATGGTTTGCTAAAAGCAGTGGCACAACAAGCGACAAGAGTAAATTTATTCCTGTCAGCGAGGAGAGCTTGCAGGATTGCCATTATAAGGCTGCAAAGGATGTGCTGACATTGTACTACAATTTCAATCCCGAATCGGACCTGCTAACAGGAAAGGGACTGGTGATTGGCGGCAGTCATAACATCCACCAGGTAAATGAAGAGTTACATTACGGTGATCTGAGTGCTGTGTTGTTGCAGAACACTCCATTCTGGGGAAACTGGCTTCGGACGCCAGAGCTTAGCATTGCACTGATGGACGAATGGGAGACGAAGATTGAAAAGCTTGCAGAAACAACCATAAAAGAAAATGTTACATCGATATCAGGAGTCCCTACCTGGACGCTCGTTCTTTTCAAACGTATTTTAGACATTACGGGTAAAGCAAGCATCTCGGAAGTATGGCCGTCGCTTGAGTTGTATATGCATGGCGGCGTTTCGTTTACGCCTTACCGTGAGCAGTTCAACAGGATCATCGGCAAACCCATCAACTATCTCGAAACATACAATGCAAGCGAGGGTTTTTTTGCAGCGCAGGAGAATCCGGGTGATGAGGGCCTGCTGCTTTTCGTCGATCACGGGATCTTCATGGAGTTCATGCCTGTAAGCGAATATGGAAACGAGTTTCCACACACTCTCGGTTTAAAGGATGTTGAAGTCGGAAAGAATTATGCACTGATCATAAGTACGAACGGTGGACTATGGCGATACCTCCTTGGAGACACGATCCAATTCACATCGTTGAATCCATTCCGGATCATTGTTTCCGGCAGGCTCAAACATTACATCAATGCATTCGGAGAAGAAGTAATCGTTGACAATACGGACAAGGCAGTATCTGCGGCATGCAAGGCTACCAACTCGATCGTAAATGATTATACCGCTGCTCCGGTATATTTTAGTGAACACTCGAATGGCGCGCATGAATGGCTCATTGAATTTGAGAAAGCTCCGGTCAGTCTTGATGAATTTGTAAGCGTGCTCGATTCGGAATTGAAGCACCAGAACTCCGACTATGAAGCAAAGCGGTACAAGGATATTGCGTTGGGGAAGCCGATCGTGCATTCGCTCGAGAAAGGCTGCTTCAACGAGTGGCTGCGAAGTAAAGGAAAGCTTGGGGGACAACACAAAGTACCGCGCCTGAGTAACGATCGTATATATCTTGAAGAAATCTTACAAATAGCACAGAAATTTAAAACCGATGAACCAACTGCTTGAAAACAAGGTGGCAATTGTTACCGGTGCTGCCCGCGGAATAGGCGAGGCGATTGTAAACAAACTTGCGTCGCATGGGGCGCATGTTGCTTTCACTTACGTAAGCGAAAGCAGCGCCGAAAAGGCGCGAGCGCTTGAAGAAAAATTCTCGGGCTCCAATTCGAAAGTGAAGTCGTTCCGCAGCAATGCCGCAAATTTTCAGGAGGCCGAAAGTTTTGTAAATGAGGTTCTGAAAGAATTTGGAACGATTGACGTGTGCGTTAATAATGCCGGGATTTCGAAAGACAATCTCTTGTTGCGGTTGAGTCCCGATCAATGGGATGAAGTGATCAATGTGAATCTTAAGAGTGTGTACAATCTGACGAAGCATGTAATAAGGCCAATGATGAAAGCACGAAAAGGATCGATAATCAATATGAGCTCGATCATCGGAATCCGCGGAAATGCAGGTCAGAGCAGTTATGCGGCGAGCAAGGCTGGCATTATAGGATTCACGAAGTCGATGGCGCATGAACTTGGCAGCAGGAACATCCGATGTAATGCGATTGCTCCGGGTTTCGTTGAAACAGATATGACTCATTACCTGAAAGAGGGTGAAGCCTCAAAAGCATTCCTGGAGAAGATACCGCTTGGTCGCTTCGGGCAGGCAGATGAGATTGCAGATACGACGCTCTTTTTGGCTTCTGATCTCAGTTCATATGTGACGGGACAGGTTATCAGTGTGTGCGGCGGGTTGAACATCTAACGGCTTGGAGTAACCGAATTTGCTGTACAAAATTCTCTCTTTATGTCGCAGGCTTATGTACGATCCGAAACACATCAGTCGGTAACCACCGTCGAATTCTTTCATCCCCAGGGCAACTCGTTACCGGGTGAAATTCTTGCGAAGCTCGCAAAGACTATTCGCCATCTTTCAAACGACGAAGCAACAAAAGTCATAGTGCTTCGCTCCGCGGGCGAGTCGGCTTTCTGCGCCGGTGCATCTTTCGCAGAATTGCGGTCGCTCAACCGGTTTGAGGACGCGGTTCATTTTTTCAGCGGCTTCGCACACGTAATAAACGCAATGCGCGAATGTGAAAAGTTTATTGTTGGAAGGATCCATGGCAAATGTGTGGGAGGGGGAGTGGGTCTGGTCGCCGCACTGGATTATGCGATTGCAACAGAAGGCGCGGATGTGAAACTCAGTGAGCTGTCGCTCGGTTTCGGACCTTTTGTGGTAGGACCGGCGGTAGAGAGGAAAATAGGAAAAGCTGCGTTCAGTTATCTGTCGACCGACAGTTCTAACTGGCGGAATGCAGACTGGGCCAAGCGAAAGGGCTTGTATTCGGAACTACACCCGGGAAAAGAGGACATGGATGAAGCCGTAAGGTCTCTTGCTCTTCGGTTGTCTCACTATAGTGCAGCAGCAATGAAGGAACTAAAAAAGATTTTATGGGACGGTACTGAACATTGGGAAAAACTGTTGCCGGAACGCGCAAAGATCAGCGCAAGGCTGTTGCTTGAAGAAGAGGCCCAGCGTGCGATTGCAGCAGTGGCGAAGCGCAATTGAAAGTGGAGATCCCGGAATATAAAATAGTGGTAGGGTTGGCTGATACTCTTACACCGCAACAACGCAATTAATTTTCATTGCTCCGCATGGCTACCAACGTCAGCACCGTCGCCAGGGCCACAAGTTCGTTTGTCTGATCATAGACTTCGGCGAGCCACTTTACAATCCCTTTGGGACGATCGGTTTCGTCTCGCGGATCCTGCGGAATCTTTTCCTTGCATGTCAATCGCACCTGGATGGTGGTTCCTGCGTATACAGGTTTTAAAAAGCGGCATTCATCAAGACCGTAATTCAACAACACGGGCCCCTTCCTGGCATCGACAAACAGTCCGGCTGCTGCACTCAATACAAAGTATCCATGTGCAACAGGCTTTTCGAAGATTGTGCCATCGAGCGACGTATGATCCGTATGCGCATAAAAGTGATCCCAGCTTACGTTCGCAAAGTTTACAATGTCAGCTTCAGTGATCGTGCGTTTGTGTGTTTCAAGAGAATCGCCAATGTTCAGTTCTTCATAATATTTCCGGAACGGATGTTTCTCGTCTATCGATGTTTTACCGCCCTGCTGATACGACTTCGTGATGGCAGTCAGAGTAGTTGGCGTACCCTGCACGGCTACGCGTTGCATATAATGCCTGACACCCCGAATGCCACCGAGTTCTTCTCCGCCACCTGCGCGTCCCGGTCCCCCGTGAACGAGTTGCGGTAAGGGCGAACCATGGCCGGTATTAAGTTTGCCATTCTCCCTGTTCAAAATCAGAATGCGGCCATGATGTGTTGCGGCGCCGATCACGAATTCCGTTGCCTTTTTATCGTCTGCGGTAACGATGGTACACACGAGCGAACCTTTTCCTTTTCGGGCAAGAATAGTGGCTTCGTCGGCGGTTTTGTATGGCATAATAGTGCTGACCGGTCCGAATGCTTCTATCGTGTGTGCATTCACGTTAGTAAACGGCGATTCGTTCAATATCAGCAAAGGGCTCATGAAAGCACCTTTCGCAGGATCAGCGTCTATCAGGCTGATGCTGTCAAGCGAACCGTAGAGGAGAGTTGACCCTGCTAGAAGTTTCTGAACCGAGCTCTTAACTTCTTCGCGTTGCGATTTCCCTGCAAGTGCCCCCATCCTGACGTCGGGATGTGATGGATTTCCAATTGTGACCTGCTGCAATGATTTATTCAGTGACTTCCATGCATCTTCCATTCTGCTCTCGTGAACGAAGATCCTTCGAACGGCGGTACATTTCTGCCCTGCTTTGGCGGTCATTTCACGACGTACTTCTTTAATGAAAAGATCCCATTCAGGCATACCCGGTTCTACATCGTCGCCGAGAACAATGCAGTTCAGTGAATCTGCCTCGAGGTTGAAGGGGACATTGTTTTTAAGTATGGCGGGGTGCGATTTGAGCATGAGGCCCGTTTCCGCCGAGCCGGTGAATGTCACAACATCCTGCGAATCTACGTGATCCAGCAGGTCGCCTGCTGAGCCACAAATCAGTTGCAGTGCGCCGGGCGGAAGAATGCCGGAGGCAACGATCTCTCGTACTACCGCCTCGGTTACAAATGAAGTGATCGTTGCGGGTTTTACAATGGCCGGAACGCCGGCAAGAATGTTTACAGCTATTTTTTCGAGCATCCCCCATACCGGGAAGTTGAAGGCATTGATATGGATTGCCACGCCCTCTTTAGGCACCATGATATGATGTGCCATGAAACTTCCGCCTCTGCTCAGATCGATCATTTCGCCGTCAACACAATACGGCTGATCAGGGAACTTCTTTCGTAATGAGGCATAAGAAAAAAGATTTCCGATGCCACCTTCGATATCTATCCAGCTGTCGGATTTTGTTGCGCCGGTGCGGTAGCTGATGTTGTAAAATTTTTCGAGCCTTTCGCGCAGATGAAGTGCCAGCGCTTTGAGCATGCGACCACGTTCATGAAACGAAAGTTTCCGCAATGCCGGGTTCCCTACTGTTCGGCCGTATTCGATTATCTGCTTGAAGTCGAGCCCACTTGTTGTCGCTGATCCGATGTGCTCGTCTGTTACTGCATCGAACAATGGCGTGCCGTCGCCATCGCCGCGAACCCATTTGCCTGTGATATAATTTTCGAGATTCAACACAGGGCGAATGTAGAGAATAGTCCTATTCCCGCTTTAAAACGAGCGAGTCGAATTTGCGAAGGCTGGACAAAATATCGTCCCTCACTTTCTCGACTTTTGCTTTTTCTGTTTCGAGATACCGTACGCGGGCGTCTTCATTGTCTTCAGCCGAGTCGGCCTTGAAGCCGGTCATCCACTCATTCATGCCGGTTTCCGCGTTTTGTAAATCATCGTAAAGTCTTCGCAGTTCACCTGCAAACTGCGATTCGGCGGCGACTTTAGTAGCGGAATCGATTTTCGCCTGCACTTCTTTTTTGTATCGAATCAGGCGGCCCATCCGTGCCATGCCAGTGTCGTGGCCGGCCATCACCTGGTGATACAGGGAGTCGGATTTCGTTTTGAGAACAGGTGTATACCCGTTGGTTCTGTCGCTATGCTGATGACTTTCGGTACAGGCATAAATAAAAACAAGGGAGGCGATGATCAGGAGCCGCATGGAAAAGGAGTTTTGCAAAGTAACAACCTAAACAGGTTCGGTCTTTTCTAGAAGACGGATGATCCGTTCTTTGTCCGAGTTCGACGATTGCAGCAGATCTACTTTGTCGCGCAACAGCGCGATCATCTCGTCGCGCGAAATGTATTCGTTCTCGGCCTCACTCACTCTTGTTTGCAAGGGTGGTGCTTCTGAAAAGAAGGATTCAAGCATGTCGCCCTTGCCTGTGATGAGCCAGAAGAGGTTGAGATCAGGATAGCGAGCATGAATTTTTTCAAGAATCTCGGAACCGATACTACCCTTTCCTTTTGACTGCTTGTACAGGTATCCGTTGGATAAGCCGCACGCCTTTTCAAATTGGTGAGCGGAAATTCGACCATGGTCGAGAAAGTGAAATAATCTGTCGATAACACGCATAATCTGTAAGAAAAAACTCGTTAGAAATAGATGTTTTCCTAAGAAATCCGCCAATGGCGGATCGTAGCTTCGAGGGTGAAAATAAACGCAAGAGGATGAAACGAGTCTGTGTATTAAACGACGATGCGTACGTTTTTCTCCCATTTTTAGGCCGTTTTCTCAGCCAGGATTATCCGATTTTGTCAGAGGACCATGTTCTGTATTCGACGGGCGCGAAAACTGAAATATCCGAAAGCACGGGTGAGTTGATCCATAGATTGATAGACAGATACGCGCCTCAGAAGATATATGTGTTGCGATGGTCGGACATGTTGAAACCGGCCGGCCTGCCTAAAGTATCCGATTCTCAACTCCTCGTGCACGTAATTGTCACTGAAATTTCTGGTGTTCGGACCTTTCATCGCACCCAGCCTGTGGCAGGGTCAATAGAATACGCCAACGTTTTCGTATCGGAAGCGGTAAACTGGAAGCGGAAAATGTTGGCAGGGGACTGGTTGCAGCGGATGATGGTAGAAGCCGGTACACTTGTCTATAACGACGGATCCCTGAAAGGCGATATGCCCGCCGGGGTCAGCCAAATCGCGCGGCCGCGTGATGTATTTGAAGCAAAAATCATGAAGGCGTCGGGGTTCTTCGCGGGTTCACGGTTCTTTCTTGAGCTGGGTGACCGATCGCTCGCGGCCTTTCTGCTTCATCAGGCGTACGAACACCTCTTGCGTTCGCTGATCCACGCGCTGTTGGGCGCAAACCCGATGACGCACGATCTGCTGCGGTTGAAGAACATCCTTCAGTTCTTCTTTGCCCCGGCCAAATCTTTTGCCCTTCCTGCAACTGACCACATGCAACTGCTGACTTCGGCGTATATACATGCACGTTATACCGACAATTTCTCAATCGATATCACTCTGCTCGGTATGCTGTCGAAACACTGGGAACTGCTGCATAAAGAAATCAGCCTCTTCTTCCAGGCCATTGTAGACATTGAATTTTCCATTCATTAATTCATCCTAATGAACAACGAATCATTCGCGGAGAGCATCGACCTGCCGCTTTGGTTACAACCAAGCCCGGCAGATCCACTTTTGATCATTGAATCGGTAGCAGAATATTCAAAAAATTATAAGTCGCTGATAAGGAATTTCCATCATGCAACGTTCAGTACAGAGTTCCCGCGCTCGGTGAAAGAATCATATAAATTCCAGCAATTGTACATACGCCTTGATGCGCTGGTGTATGCTGCAGATTGCATTCGAAAATGTTTTGTTTCAGGAGACGCGCCGTGCAGCCTTCAGCCCACCATCGATGGTCTGAACCCGCAAACACAGAAACGCCTGGTGGCGTTCTTATTTCGCTTCTTCGAATTTCGCAATCATCTTGCATGGAGAATCAGGCTGTATCGCCTGTTCGAAGCCGCAATCAGCGACCAGTCGATTTGTGAAACCGACGACTATAACGATACTCTTCCTTCGATGGAACTCATGGGCGAGCTGGTAGAAATATTACCAACGATCATCAACACAAAAAACACAGCCTAATTACTCAGCGTTGTATCTTTTCTCCGCTTCTTTAGCCTTTTCAAAGTCGAGTACCACTCCATTGATGCAGTAACGCAATCCTGTAGGTGGCGGACCGTCTTCAAATACATGACCGAGGTGCGACTTGCAACGTCCGCACATCACCTCTGTTCTTACCATTCCATGCGTATGGTCGGGTTCGTAAATGATACTTGACTTGCTGATCGGCTGATAAAAGCTCGGCCATCCGCAACCGCTTTCAAACTTTGTGTCGCTCAGAAAGAGTGCATTGCCACAAACCGCGCAATAATAAGTTCCAACGTCCTTGGATGTCTCATACTTGCTTGTCCACGGCCGTTCGGTACCCTTTTGCCGCGCGATCTGGTAAACTTCCTTTGGCAGATATTTCTTCCATTCTTCGTCCGACAGGTTGAGTTTCGAAGTGTCGGTACGCGAGTAAAGGGGATTTTGTTTTTTATCGTTGTTTTCCATTTTCATTTTTTTCGATTCCTCCGCAGAAGATTGCGAATAGGTGCATTGCTGAAGAGTAAAGCTAAGCGCCAGGAGCATCACTGCCCGAGCGGTTATCCTGGATAAAATTCTGAACATATATAAAGGTACGAAGGACGGGTTGCGGCGGTTTCTGACGCCCATAAGGCCGGCGGAATATTAACATTCTCTAAGACTTTGGACGAAATTCGACGAAGATTTCAAAGAAAATAACTGCCTGCTGAAGCAGGGTGCAATACTTTAAGCTATTTGCTATATTTACGACTCTCTTTTAAGTCCTGTCCCGCGAAAGCCCTTAACTCAAGATGTAAGCATGTTCAACCTGATTTTATTTGGACCTCCGGGTAGCGGAAAAGGTACGCAGTCCGAAAAGCTGATAGAAAAGTTCGGACTTATTCATTTGTCGACCGGCAATCTGCTGCGAGAAGAGATTAAAAACCAGACTCCGCTGGGTTTGGAAGCCAAAAGTTTGATGGATGCCGGTATCCTGGTTCCGGACGAAGTGGTGATCGGCATGATCCGGTCGGCGCTTGAACAGAACCCGGGCGCTAAAGGTTTTCTGTTTGATGGCTTTCCAAGAACTGTTGCGCAGTCGCAGGCGCTCGATTCCTTGCTTGGAGAGATTGGCGCGCAGATCGACGCATTTCTGGCGTTGCAGGTAAGTGAGGAAGAGTTGGTATCCCGCCTGCTGAACCGCGGAAAGACTTCGGGCCGTAGCGATGATACCAACGAAGACGTTATTCGCGCCCGCATCCACGAATACGAAAAGAAAACTTCTCCTGTTGCCGGATATTACGCTCAGTTCGGCAAAGTGGTCAATGTTCCCGGGGAAGGTGACATCGATCAGATCTTCGATTCACTTTGCAAAGAGATCGAAGCCCGCAAGGCCGTAAGCGAATAGTTATCTTTGCGGCTTGAAACGTTCAAAGCGCCAGCAGGTACTCAACAATATTACCGTTGAAGCGTATGCGGCTGAAGGAAAATCCATCGCACGGGTCGACGGCAAAGTAATATTCATTGAAGATGCTGTGCCGGGCGACGTGGTTGACCTCCGTATTACCCGCGACAAAAAGGACTGGGCAGAAGGCAAGGCTTTAACTCATCATCAGTTCTCACCGAACCGCGTCACACCATTTTGCGAACACTTCGGTGTGTGCGGAGGTTGCCAGTGGCAAATGCTTCCGTACGCCCTGCAATTGGACTATAAGCAACAGCAGGTCGCCGAAACGTTGCGCAGAATCGGAAAACTGCCGCTTCCTCCTATTCAGCCGATCCTCGGCGCAAATCCGGATCGCCGTTACCGTAACAAGATCGAGTACACATTCAGCAATCGCGAATACATTCTTCCTCAATTTCTGAACGATCCGGAAGTATCGAACCGGCAATCGGTTGCGGGATTTCACGCACGCGGTCTCTTCGACAAAATTGTTGATATCCGCGAATGTCATCTGCAGGTTGAGCCGACCAATCAGATACGGCTCGCTGCAAGCGAGTTTGCATTGCGCAATAAATTTTCATTTTACGATATCAAAGCCCACGAGGGTTTTATGCGGACGCTTCAATTGCGGATCTGCAAGAGCGGAGAGATCATGGTAAATATGGTGTTCGGCGAAAACCGCCAGGACGATATTATGCTGCTGATGACACATCTTTCCGAAAAATTCCCCGAGATCACAACGTTGCTGTATACGATCAACCAAAAAAAGAACGACAGCCTCCATGATCTCAATCCTATCGTGTTCAAAGGAAAAGGATTCGTGGTGGAACTTCTGGAGGACTATCAGTTTAAGATCGGACCAAAATCTTTTTTTCAAACTAATAGTTATCAGGGCGAGGAGCTCTACAAGGTGACAAGAGATTTTGCGATGCTTACCGGCAATGATGTGGTGTACGACCTGTATTGTGGAACAGGAAGCATTGGTATTTTTCTAAGCAAAGGCGCCGCAAAGATCGTCGGCATCGAGATGATCCCTGAGGCGGTCCGCGACGCAGAAGAAAATGCTCAACTTAATGGCCTTTCGAATGCCTTGTTCCTCGCAGGCGATGCAGCCAACATTTGCAATAATGATTTGTTTACGAGAGAAGGCCGGCCCGACGTGATTGTTACAGATCCACCCCGTGCAGGAATGCATGCCGACCTGGTACGAACCATCAATGAAACCGAGGCTGCGCGTGTGGTGTATGTGAGTTGTAACGTCGCGACACAGGCGCGCGATCTGAATCTTTTGTCGGACAAATATGAAGTTGTGCGTGTGCAACCCGTGGATATGTTTCCACACACGCATCATATAGAAAATGTGGTTCAGTTAAGATTGAAATAAATTGAAATCAGCCAATTGGAAACATTACGAACTTAGCGACTTAAAATTGAATGGATGTCTGACGTAAGATTTGGAAGTTTTCAGTCGATGCCCCCGGTGATAAAGAACCTTTTGATTGTAAACGGTCTGGTGTTTTTTGCGCAGAAGGTGTTTGAGCAGAACTCGCCCGGAGCGATGGAAAACCTTTTTGCGTTGCACGACGTGCGTTCGGTTTTTTTCAGACCGCATCAGATCATCACTTACATGTTTTTACATGGAGGTATCACACATTTGCTATTCAATCTTCTTGCATTGTGGATGTTTGGAAGTATGCTCGAAAATCTTTGGGGCTCGAAGAGGTTTTTGATTTTCTATATGGCCTGCGGGATTGGAGCCGGGCTGTTACATTTAGGCGTTTTGTATGCCGAAATGCGTGATGTGGCAGCGATTTTTGAGAGGCTCTCGCCGGCACAGCAGGAAGAACTGTTGTATGCAAGAGACTATAAGATCAACGTCCCCACCGTCGGAGCTTCCGGATCCATTTTCGGTTGCCTGGCGGCTTTTGGCTACCTGTTTCCAAACAGCGTAATTTATGTTTACTTTTTCCTGCCGATGAAGGCGAAATGGTTCGTCATTATCTACGCTGGACTCGAACTATGGCTCGGAATCCGCAATTCTGCCGGGGACAATGTTGCGCATTGGGCGCACCTTGGCGGCGCTCTCGTCGGTTTTTTGCTCGTGTTTTATTGGAACAAAAAGAACAGGCGCAATTTTTATTAATTACAAGTGAAAGGCTTCTCAGTCTCAGTTTCGTTTTTGTAAATTGAATAAAATTAAGACCGTGCTCCAGGAGGATCGTTACAGGAAAAGAATGCTGTTGGGTCAGGATGGAAACTCGCTGATCATGTTGCTGGCAATTCTCGCCGTTGTGTTCTGTATCTTTCAATTCATTCGTATTACATATTTTCTGTCCGGGCAGTCCGGTGGTTTTGACCAGGTGGTCGATTGGTTTCGTTTGCCGGCCAACACATCGGCCCTGATCTCTCAGCCATGGACAATCCTTACCTATATGTTTATTCATGTGGGGGTTTTCCATTTCCTCGGCAATATGCTGTGGCTTTGGGGGTTCGGTTACATTCTTCAGGACCTCGCAGGCAACAACAAGCTTGTACCGCTTTTTCTTTACGGTGGTCTTGCCGGTGCGGTGATCTTCGTTCTCAGCTACAATATCTTTCCGGCATTCGCTCAATCAAATCATACCCTTGAAGGTGCTTCGGCAGGTGTCATGGCCATCGCCATCGCTACCACCACCCTTGCGCCCGATTACCGGATCTTCCCGATGCTTAACGGCGGTATCCCGCTCTGGGTACTTACGATCATTTTTGTCATAATCGATATTGCCAGCATCCCGGGTACGAATGGCGGCGGACATCTTTCGCATCTTGGTGGTGCAGTCGTGGGTTTGCTGTTTGTTATCCAACTCAGAAAGGGACACGACTGGAGTGCATGGATGAACCGCTTCTTCTCATGGGTTGCAAATCTTTTTAACCCGGACAAAAAAGCCTGGAAGAAAACTGCAAAAAAGGAATTGTATTATCACTCAAAGGGCACTCAGCCTTACCGCAAACGTGCGAACGTAACCCAAAAACGTATCGACGAGATCCTGGATAAGATCAACCAACATGGCTATCGATTTTTGACCGAAGAGGAAAAAGAAATTCTTAAACGGGCGGCTGAAGAAGACAATTTGTAATTTTATTGATGGCCGTTGCTTTCCGGAAGATTACAAAACGGGTCTTCATCATTATTAATATCTGTTTTGTAGTCGTCTTTCTTTTAGCCTGCTTGAACATCTACCTCAATCCGCAGCAATGGTGGCCTGTAGCTTTGCTTGGTCTCGGGTTTCCATTTCTTCTCATCATTGTATTCGGTTTCTTTGTCTTCTGGGTGATCTTCCGATCGAAGTGGGCGTTTCTTTCACTGGCCGCGATGCTGATTGGTTTTACCAACATCCGCGCACTGGTTGCCTTCAATTTCAGGGATGAATTCGAATTAAAAAAAGAACCAGGAACCCTCCGCGTTTTGACCTGGAACGTCAGCTGGTTCGATCATCAAAACAAACCCACCAAAACAACAAAGACGTACCGCAAGCAAATGCTCGACTACATTGCGGCACAGGACGCCGACGTACTTTGCTTTCAGGAATATATTGAGCCCGACCCGAAAAAATTCAACTACAACAACAGGGCGGATATCATGGCCCTCGGCTACCCTTATCATTATATGAGCCGGGATTACAGTGGGTGGAAAAATTGGTTTCACCTGGGGGTGGCCCTGTTTTCAAAGTATCCCATTCTTGATACATTTCATATTCGTTATCCCGGAAGCGTGAAGAATAGGGCGGCCGAAAGCCTGATAGGCGCCGATATTCTCGTTGATGGGAAAAAGGTTCGGATTTTTACGACGCACCTTCAATCGATTCTTCTTCGTCCAAAAGACTACAACGACCTGGAGAAGATTAAGAATGCGGAAGACAGTATTATTGAAGCCTCCAAATCGCTTGTTAAAAAATTAAAGCAGGGCTACACCTTCCGCGGCGATCAGGTGGATATCGTTCGCACGCAACTCGACAGCAGCAGCAACCCGGTTATCATCTGCGGAGATTTCAACGATATTCCTAATTCTTACTCGTATTTTCAGATCAAGGGTGATCGACAGGATGCATTTGTGCAGGCGGGTCGCGGACTGGGGCGGACGTTTGCCCACATTTCACCGACTCTTCGCATTGATTATATCATGGCCGATGAGGCGTTCGATGTATTGCGATACCGTTGTCCCGTGCTTCCTTACTCCGAACACTATCCGGTTATCGCCGACCTCCGCCTCAGGGATTGAGGCATCTTTCAAAACCGCGTCTGTCGAGGCGATTCCATATTTTTGCAACCCTTATAAAAATGCAGGCAAGTCAATCAGATGTCGTCACTGAAAGTATATAATTCATACACGAGACAGAAGGAAGTGTTCGAGCCGATCGTTCCAAAACATGCCGGTATGTATGTGTGCGGACCCACCGTAAGTGGCGAAAGCCATCTCGGACATGCACGGCCATATATTACGTTCGATGTGATTTACCGCTATCTTATGCATCTCGGTTATAAGGTGCGTTACGTTCGGAACATTACCGATGCCGGGCATTTTGAAGAAGAGGGCCGACAGGCGGAAGACAAGATTTCGAAGAAGGCGGTTCTTGAAAAACTGGAGCCCATGGAACTTGTACAGAAGTACACGAACCTGTTTCATTGGGCGATGCGCGAACTCAACAATCTGGATCCTACAATTGAACCGACCGCTACAGGACATATCGTTGAGCAGATCGGCATGATTGAAAAAATTCTGGACGAAGGATATGCATACGTCATCAACGGGTCGGTGTATTTTGATGTAAAGAAATATGCGGAAAAATATCCTTACGGAAAGCTGAGCGGTCGTATTATGGAAGACCTGCTTGAAACAACCCGCTCGCTTGAAGGCCAGGATGAAAAAAGAAACAAGGCGGATTTTGCGTTGTGGAAGTTAGCACCTCCACAACATATCATGAGATGGAAGAGTCCATGGGGTGATGGCTTCCCGGGCTGGCACATCGAGTGCTCAGCGATGAGTACGAAGTATCTGGGTCAGGAGTTCGATATTCATGGAGGCGGCATGGACCTTCAGTTTCCTCATCACGAAAGTGAGATAGCACAAAGTACCATCTGCAATAGTCACGTTCCCGCCCGGTACTGGTTGCACAACAACATGATCACTGTGAACGGGAAAAAGATGGGCAAGAGTTATAACAACCAGATACGGCTCACTGAAATGTTTAGCGGCGAACATTCGTTGCTTGAAAAGGGATATAGCCCAATGACCATCCGGTTCTTCATTCTTCAGACGCATTATCGAAGTACACTGGACTTTGGCAATGAGGCATTGCAGGCAGCTGAAAAAGGTTTCAAACGGCTGTGGGAAGCCTACACAGCCTTGAGCAATATCGTTCACCCGGGCAATGCGGAAGCAAAAGACAATGAGCTGGATGACCGCGTGAGAAAGCTTCTGCTACAGATGGACGATTTCATGAACGATGACTTCAATACTGCGAAGGTGCTTGCCAACGCATTCGAGCTTGTTCCGGTCATCAATTCTGTCAAAGACAAACACGCCGCCCCCGACTCGTTAAGTGCGGCAACGTTCGAGTTGTTGCGCAGCCAGCTGCACTTGTATCTTGAAACCATACTCGGTTTGAAAACTGAACATGAGCATGAATTGGGAAAGCTTACAGGTGTATTGAATCTGCTAATTGAATTGAGAAAGGATGCAAGGTCGAAAAAAGACTATGCTACATCTGATAAAATTCGCAATCAGCTTCAGGCCCTTGGTATTGCGTTGAAAGACGACAAAGAGGGAAACATCAGCTTTACTATTAACTAGGTCGGTTGGTGGGATGCCTGTAGGTGAACTAATGTGAAGTATATATGCCAGGCGAATACCTTTCTCACCTCTCTAAGGACCGCACGGTAAGGAAGATCCTTAGAAAAGTTCCACCATTTCGTTTGCGCAAAAAGCGCAATCTCTTTATCCGCCTAATTTCGTCGATCATGAGTCAGCAACTTTCAACCAAGGTTGCTGAGATCATCTTCAAGCGGTTTCTGTTATTATATGATGGCGAGCCGACTCCGGTCCAGATACTTCAAACACCGGACGAACAATTGCGGGGAATCGGCCTTTCGAATGCAAAGACTGCATACGTAAAAAACGTCGCGGCATTCACGATCGAAAAGGGGATGGATGCAAAAGTGTTGTCGAAAATGAGCAATGAAGAGGTGATCGCTTATCTAACGGAGATCAAAGGGGTCGGAAGATGGACGGTTGAAATGCTTCTGATATTTTCGCTGGGGCGTGAGGACGTGTTTGCCCCTGACGACCTCGGAATTCAAACCGCCATGATCGGGTTGTATAAGTTACCAACAAAAGATAAAAAGATTTTGCTGCGCCGAATGCTTGAAATCTCAGCTGCCTGGAGCCCGTACCGGAGTTATGCCTGTCTGCATCTCTGGAATTGGAAAGACGGGCAATAGCACTGATTCCTAACGTGTTGACCTTGCTGCACCTGCCGTTCAGGCCGTTCCTGTTTCCTTTTTTCCTCAACCGATCCGGTAACATTTTCTTCTGCTGAAAGTCTGTAGAACCGATTTCACGGCGGCGAAACGCTCGTAATCAGAGATGAATGGCATAGATTTTTTGACAGGAGGAAAGGGGTTATCGATTATAGCCACAGTCATTTATTCCATCAACATTTTTCAACAAATTTAAAATGCTATGAAAAAGATTTTGTCAGTTACAGGCGCCGGGGCAATAGCGCTCAGTGTGTTGCTTGGGTCCTGCGTATCCAAAAGAAAATACGCAGAGGCACAGAGCACGATCGAACGCTATCGTGCTGATAGCGCCCAATGGGCAGAACGGTCTACAAGCATGCAGCAGAACGTGACCACACTCGAGGAAAGAAACAGGTCCATGCAAACGCAGATAGACAGTCAGCGTGCCCTTGCTTCCCAGTACCAAAAGAGGTGGGAAGGGTTTGAGTCTTACTACTCTGGTCAAAGCTCGAGCGCACAACAATTGAATTCTCAGGTTAAGAGTGCATTGCGCGGATCCGCTATTTCTGAATCCAATGTTCAGAGTTCAGGTGGTCGCATTATGATCATGATTCCTGAAAGTGCAATGTTCAGCTCTGGAAGTACAATCAACAGCAGGGGAAAAGAAGCGCTTACAAAACTTGCAACCGTACTTCGCAACAACAACGATTACGTTGTTGACGTAGCTACTCCAACAAGTTATGCATCATATGGTGGCAGCTGGAACAGCAGCATGGGCACTCAGGGTAGCATGAGCACACAGGGTTCTACTTCTTCTTCGTCAGGAATGGGAAGCACAAGTGGATCAGGCAGTGTTAGCCGTGGTACAACTTCTGGTTCAGGAAGCACAAGCGGAACAACAACTCCGTCTTCTACTTCCGGACGTAAGCCTGCTGCATCCGATAAGAACACCACTCATAATGGTGATGATGATGATGATGCAACAACATCTTCTTCAGCAACAGATCGCAGCGCAACTGCCAGCGGAACAACCAAGAGCAGTTCAAAAGGTTCGACTGCAACACGCAGCCGTACTTCAGAGCAGTCTGACAGCTGGGAAACAACTTCAAGCCGCTCTACTGCAAAAGGCAGCAAGGGCGACAATTGGGCAACTGAAATTTCAAAAGCTACAGCGATCGTGAAAGTTCTTGCGCAGAACGGTGTTCAGCAGGTTCGCCTTATCGCTCCTACATCAGCAACAGTGTCGGGATCAAGTTCAGGAATGGGAACTTCAGGTTCAACAATGTCGGGAGCCAGTGAGTCAGGTACTCGCAGCTCTGGTACAACCGGTTCGAGCCGTTCAGGTTCAACATCAGGAAGTACATCAGGTAGCGGAAGCGTGAGTTCAGGTTCAACTTCAGGAAGCACTTCAGCATCAGGAACAACTTCTGGCAGCGGAGCAACTACAAGCCGTGGTACAACATCCACTACAGGCAGCGCAAACATGAGCATGTCTGGTGGTCCTTCAACAGGCCGCGGTTATTATGTGATCCTTACTCCGAGAACAGACAAGATGGACCAAATGTTCCAAAGCGGTAGCGGATCAGGTACAGGAACCGGTACAATGGGTACTGGAACTGGAACTGATACAAGAAGCCAGGGAACAGGTACACAACCAAGCGGAACACGTTCAAACTCTACAGGCACTGGAACCGGAACAGGTTCTGGTAGCGGTACCGGCGGATCTGGCAGCGGTTCTGGTTCAGGTGGATCAGGATCCGGCTCAGGAAGCGGTAGCGGATCTGGCAGCGGAAGCGGTTCAGGTAGTGGCGGTTCAGGATCAGGCGGATCTGGTAGCGGATCAGGCAGTGGTTCTGGTAGCGGCAGCGGATCTGGTGGATCAGGTTCAGGTGGATCTGGTTCTGGTGGATCTGGCCGTTAATCAACGACAGTTTAGTCAGAACAATAAAGTAAAATGGACCATCACTGATGGTCCATTTTCGTATGTGCAATTCAGATACTTATTTTACAAGTTTCAACTCCGCAATGATGTTGTTCGCTCCTCCGAGTTTGTCGAGGCACCACAATACGTAACGGATATCGACGCATATGGTACGGTTATACTGATTGTCGAAAGAAATCTTGTGGCTCAATGCCTCGTAATTGCCGTCGAAAGCAAGCCCGATCAGGTTTCCGCTGCCATCAATCACCGGCGAACCCGAGTTGCCACCGGTGATATCGTTTGTTGTAATAAATCCAACCACAAGATCATTGCGTTGTTTGTCGAGGTATTGACCAAAGTCGCGATTCTTTACTTTTTGAATGAAGTCGGCAGGTAAATCAAATTCATAATCTCCTTCCTTGTATTTTTCAAGCACCCCTTTAGCGGTTGTAACGTAGTCGTATCGAACTGCATCGCGCGGCTGATATGCCTTCACATTTCCAAAGCTTACGCGCATCGTAAAGGTTGCATCGGGATACATTTTTTTTGCTTTCACCGTATCCATCTGCATGATGCCTTTCAGATACATCCTGCCTGCTTCCGAGTTTCTCGCATTGAATTGCTGAAGACGCGGCAGAAACTTTCCCTGAAAATTTTTCAGAAATGCATTCGCCACATTAAACGCCGGATCATTTTGCAATTGAGTACCATCCGGCTTCGATACAAACGTTTTCCATTTCGCATCATCCAAAAGAAATGTAGACTTGAAGATATGATCGGCATACTTCTCATAGGTTGCAGGTGAGTTAAGATCACCGAAGGTGCCTTTGAGACCTTCATAGAAACCAATAGGGTGCTGGCTTTTATCGATCTCGTTGTAAAACATTTGCAGGACGGATGCAAGTATCTTTCTGTCGGACGCGATATTTTCCGACTTCATGAATTCCTTTCTTGCGCCTTCCGCTGCCTCGGTGGCCCTGCTGATTTCTGCAGAAGACCCCTTTGCTACTATTGCTTTTTCAACTTGCTGTAGCGAGGCTGCGAAGCCAAGAAGTGCCGACCCGAAGATGCCTTCATTGATGAACACCTGGTGTTTTGCGTAAGGGCGCCATTCTTCGTAAGCTTTTTCAACGTCGCTGAGTATGTTTTCGAAATCAGGTTTTCCGGCCGCCCATTGTTTGAACCTGCTTTCGCTTTGTTGCTTCTGCTCGTAAATCTTGTACCTGATCAGTTGCTTCGTTTCTCCATCATAGAACTTCCAATAATTTGCGATCGATGCGTATTCACCTGCAAGTTTCAGTTTTACCTGCGGATCCTTCTTCATCTCTTCGAGCATAAATTTCAGACGCATATCACGCAACCGCACAAGCGTGGGATTCATTATTTCGATCTTTTGCTTGACGCCAAATGAGGTTTCATATCTGTTCGTCGATCCGGGAAAACCATATGTCATGGCAAAGTCTCCGTCCTTCACACCTTTCAATGAAATAGGCAGAAAGTATTTGGGCTTCAGCGGAACGTTCGTCGCCGCGTAATCAGCGGGCTTCCCCGCGGCATCCGCATATGCGCGGAAAACAGAAAAATCGCCGGTGTGCCTTGGCCATTCCCAGTTGTCGGTATCGCCTCCATATTTCCCGACACTTTCAGGTGGCGCTGCCACAAGCCGCACATCGTTGTAGCGCTGGTAAGTAAATACAAGGAACTGGTTGCCCTTGAACAGCGAGCTGATGCGTGAATAGACCGACCTCGACATGTCGGAAAGTTGCGCGTTGAGGTTGCGGATCACCAAATTGAGCTTCGCAATGCGGTCGGCGCCAGTAAGAGTTCCAAGTGAATCATTCACCTGACTGGTCACGTCCTTTATTTCGATGAGAAACTCTGCGTACAATCCCTGCGCCGGGATTTCTTCCTCTTTTGACCTTGCATAAAAGCCGTCGCGCAGATAATTTTTTTCTACTGAACTGGATGAAGCGATGATGTCGTATCCGCAGTGATGGTTCGTGAAAATTAATCCCTGGTTACTGACCACTTCTCCGGTGCACCAACCTCCAAAAATCACAATGGCATCTTTGATCGATGCCTTATTGATGCTGTAAAGTTGTTCTTTTGAAAGCTTGAGCCCTTTTTTCACCATGTCGTTATACACCTGCTGCCCAAGGAGCATGGGTAACCACATGCCTTCATCGGCGATGGACCGGGAGAACGAACAAATCATTCCGGCCACCAAAAGAAATTTTTTCATGTGACTGATTGTTTCAACTACAAACCTACTGGAAAAATGCATCCTGATTTGCCGGAGAACCGTTTACTTGAAGCGTTTGATTAGTTTTGGAGAAAATTTATAAGATGCTGGCTACAACAACGCCTCATTTCGAGGGAAAGCAAATAACGCAATACCTCGGAATCGTGACTTCGCAGACAATTATCGGCGCAAATTTTTTCAAAGATATCCTTGGAGGCCTGCGCGATATTTTTGGTGGCAGAAGCGCCACGTATGAAAAAGTTCTTGAGGAAGCGAAATCGTATGCATTGAATGAGCTTTACCAAAAGGCGCAGGCAATTGGTGCAAACGCTGTGGTAGGCATCGATCTCGATTATGAAACCGTTGGTTCAAATGGAAGCATGCTGATGGTGAGTGCAAGCGGTACCGCGGTAAAAGTCAGCTGACAGCCGGCACGGCGTTGACAATTGCCGTTGCGTATGGTACGGCAACTGTCAGCCAACAAATACAACACGGTGTGGTTATTTCACTTTCGTGACAACTACTTCTTCAACTGTCCTGATGTTTGAATTCACTTCAAAGGTCTGAGGAACTTCGTTTCCTGACCCTTTGATCACAAACAGAACTTTATTGCTATCGGTTCTTGGTACACGAAATTTTTTGTCGAATTTCTTCTCAGAGAACGCTCCTGTGTAAAGTGCAGTTCCGTCGGTGTCCTTTACAGTTACAAAAAACCTGTCACCAGTAGGATTTTCGTACTGAACATGAAATACCATCATGTCGTTCTGATTTCCGAGGTACTTCACTGCAGCTGGTGCAGGGTCCGCTTCATTTACAGACTGTGCGCTTACTGCGTTCGCGGTTAAAAGTGCGAGTGCAAATACTCCTGATTTGATGAACTTACTAAGATTAGAAAGGTTCATGAGATGCATGTGTTGCTTTTTCATTTTTCAAGTGTTTAAGATTCAAAATGATTTGAAGGCAACAACGTTAGAACGTGAATGGCGACAATCGAATAGTGTGGCTGGCAACAATCTGTGAGGCTAAAAGCAATCGGAGGAAGATCGTCAGACTTAAGAACGGGCGAACGAAGAAATTGTTGTGTGAGCGTAAACTTTTTGCCCGTTGACAAAGCAAATGTAAGGGATGTTTGTGAAATGGTGAAGTGATGAAAGTGTTAATTCATTTGAATGTGAAAGTGAACAACCTGAAATGCTAAGGGAAAAGTGAAAAGAAAAAAGTGAAAAGACGCGAATTATAATCCGTTCAATGCAGACCAAAGCATATCCTTCAACTGAATCAAACCCTCACGTGTAACCGAAGAAATGAAAATATGCGGAATGTCTTTCGGTAGTTCTGCAGCGATCTGTTGTTTTAGTTCATCATCGAGCATATCGGATTTGCTTATTGCAATAAGAAACTTTTTATCAAGTAACTCGGGATTGTACTCTTCAAGTTCCTTCACAAGAATGTTGAATTCTTTGTGATGGTCGCTGCTATCTGCCGGAAGAAGAAAAAGCAAAACGGGATTGCGTTCGATATGCCTCAGAAATCTATGACCAAGTCCCTTCCCTTCCGCCGCTCCTTCGATGATGCCGGGAAGATCGGCAATGCAAAAGCTACGTCCCTCGCGGTATTCGACGATGCCGAGTTGGGGAGTTAGAGTTGTAAACGCGTAGTCTGCGATCTTCGGTTTCGCAGCAGTGATAACAGACAGCAATGTTGATTTGCCTGCATTGGGAAAGCCGACAAGTCCGACATCGGCAAGAACTTTCAATTCAAGGACCTTCCATGCTTCGTTTCCCGGCTCACCGGGTTGCGCATATTCAGGTGCCTGATTCGTAGCAGTTGCGAACTGTGCATTTCCTAATCCCCCACGGCCTCCTTTAACCCAGATGATCTCATCTCCATCGTTGAGGATCTCCGCTTCTTTCTTGCCCGTTTCTTCGTCTCTTGCAATCGTTCCGAGTGGAACTTCGATGATCACGTCCTTTCCGCTTTTCCCTGTTGAATTGTTGCCGCTTCCTGGTTCGCCATCGGGCGCATGAACGTTTTTGTAATAACGCAAATGAAGTAGCGTCCACAAATTCTTGTTGCCTCGCAAAATGATATGTCCGCCCCGGCCTCCGTCTCCACCATCCGGTCCCGCCTGAGGATTGAACTTAGTGCGCATAAAGTGTTTGCTGCCTGCGCCGCCATGACCGCTTCGGCAAAAAACACGGATGTAATCAATAAAATTTGTCTTCTCCATTCACCTGGCTCTTCGTGAAATTATTATTCGTCGTTTTTCGTTCCTGAATTTTTCCAGATCGAATAATCCGCAAAGTTATTCGTCTGTAATGAATGGTCATCGGAACGCGGCTCCGTTTCCGACCATTCAACATGCATTTCACTGCACAACTTCATATACAATTCTGTGCCCCTCGTTTTCCATTCGATCATTTCATCAGACACGGTGCGGAGGATTTTAGCGGGATTGCCGGCAACTACGCTTCTTGCAGGAATTTTTTCTTCGGACTTTATAAAACTAAGTGCACCAATGATGCATTCATCTCCGATCTCGGCGTTGTCCATGATCACGGAGTTCATTCCAATCAGACAATTGCGTCCGATTGTTGCTCCGTGAATCACTGCGCCATGTCCTATATGTGCCATCGACTTCAGCGTCACCACTGTGCCGGGAAACATGTGAATCGTACAATTTTCCTGCACGTTACATCCGTCTTCAATCACGATACCTCCCCAATCCCCGCGTATCGCAGCACCCGGACCAACATATACATCTCTGCCGATGACTACATTGCCTGTGACCACAGCGCGTGGATGAATGAATGCAGAAGGATGAACAGAAGGTATGAATGTTTTGAATCGACAAATCATCAGGCCGTGCGTTGCGTGTGTTTACCAAAGTTCATTACGAACCTGTGAACAAAGGTTGCCGTTTTTGTAGAAATGCAGAAACTCCTTCTTTCGAATCTGCGGTCGAGGCCGCAGCCTGCTGTAATTGCATTTCGAGTTGCAGTTGATAGTCGAGGTCGTTTGTAAACGAATCGTTTAAGGCTTTCTTCGTAAGACCAAGTGCCGCTGTGGGCATTTTGGCAAGTGTTGCTGCCAGCGTTTCGTATGTTTTTTCAAACTCTTCGTCGGGGACAGCCTTATAGATCATGCCGATCCTCTGTGCCTCTTCTGCGCTTACAGGTTCACCAAGCATCATCAACGCAGATGCACGTTGCCACCCGATAAGTCTTGGAAGAATATAAGTGCCGCCGGTGTCGGGAATAAGCCCAATCCGACTGAATGATTGTATAAAAGATGCAGACACAGAGGCTATCACAATATCGCACCACAAAGCAAGGTTCGCAGACGCTCCTGCTGCTACACCGCTAACCGCGGCTACAACAGGTTTGGGCATTTCGCGAATGCGTTTTACGAGTGGATTGTAATGCTCGGTAAGAATTTTTACCAGCCCAGGACCGTTCGGGTCCAGCACTTCAGCGAGATCCTGGCCTGCACTGAATGCTTTTCCCGCACCGCGGATCACGATACAACGCACATTTGGATTGGTTTTACATTCGTCAAGGTGCTGAATGACAAGCAGGGCCATTGCCCGGTTAAATGCGTTTCGTTTGTCGGGGCGATTGAGCGTGATGTATGCGACTCCGCCGTTGATACTAAGTGTAGCTGCGTCCATATGTTCGGGTTGAATGTACGGTAATCGTGTCGTCAGTGACATTTAAAATGATCGAATGGTTCTGAACATTCGACGCATCGGTATTGTGATTTGCACAGGGTGGAACCAAACCTCGAGACCATTGTCGTGTGAAATGATCCGCAACGTGGACACTCAACTGCTGATTCGGTTGCGAAAATGGAAGGTTCGCACACTGCAGGAACCGGTCCCGGAGGAGCGATTCCAAATATTCGCAGCTTTTCCTTTCCTTCTTCGGTCATCCAGTCTGTGGTCCATGCCGGAGAAAGTATGGTGTTGATGCGGATGCGCCTGAATCCTTTTTCCATCAGCGCCATGCGGATGTTCATTGATATTACATCCATCGCGGGACAACCTGAATATGTCGGAGTGATGTCAACATCGATTTCCGGCTCCGACGGGTCATTGTACGTGGTTGTTACTTTGCGGATAATGCCGAGGTCGATCACATTTAGCACGGGGATCTCAGGATCGGTCACCGACCGCAGTATCTCAACTACTGTTTCATTCGTTATCGTATCGTCCGCCTTATTCTTCATCACCATTCGCAACCCGGATAAGTGCGTTGCATGTATTGCATTTCACGAAGCAACCCGGTCAGATGTTCGGTATGATTGCCTTCTTTGCCAAAATAAATTTCAGAACCTTCAGAACTGATCGGAAGTTGAAGAGTGGCTTCATCGAAGACGGATGGTACACGTGTATTCCAGGCCGACTGCAAATGCTCAGGTATGGGGCATCCGACGCTGTCGGCAAGTGCATTTTCATAATCTGCAGCTATAAACAGTTCTGCAACGTAGGGCCACACACGATTGACCGACGCCTGCATTTTCGCGTGGCTGATGTCGGTGCCGTCGCCAAGACGTATCACCCATTCGGCGCTCCAGCTGACATGATACGCGATTTCTTTTAATGATTTTTCAGCAACTGCAGCAAGCGCTTCGTTGTTCGATTTTTTTAGCTGTTCATATTGCAGGAATTGATATGAGCTGAACAGGTATTGTCTGCATATTGTATCCGCCCAATCGCCTTTCGGCAGTTCGGTGAGGCACACGTTAAAAAAATCCTGCGGGTCGCGGAGATAGGCCAGCGAGTCTTCCGTAGCATTGCTTCGGTTATACGTATCCGTTATAAGAGAAGCTGCGTATTGATACAGGTTCCTTGATTGTCCGATAAGGTCCAATGCGATGTTGGAGATGGCAATATCTTGTTCCAGGATAGGGCCGTGTCCGGTCCATTCACTATTGCGATGGCCAAGAATCAGCGAATTGTCTGCAAGGTGTAACACATATTTTATCAGCGGGTTCAGGCGCATCAGCGTCACATGTGTTTAAGTTCGTCGGGAAGGTTGTAGAATGTCGGATGCCGGTAAACCTTGTCGTTCGCGGGTTCATAGAACATCGGCGCATCATCAGGGTTCGATGCATGGATTGCACTGCTTTCTACAACCCAGATGCTAACTCCTTCCTGCCGGCGAGTGTAAACGTCGCGTGCATTTTCGATTGCCATTTTCGGGTCGGCTGCATGCAGACTCCCGACATGTTTGTGGTCGAGCCCGTTCCTGCTGCGGATGAAGATTTCGTAAAGCGGCCAATCTGGTTTCATAGCTGAGGTATTGAATTCGTTTAGGCCACGGCCTGGGCCTTGATCATATTCTCTCGTTTTCTTTTCTTTTCGGCGTGAGCTATCGCTGCTTCACGCACCCATTCGCCTTCTTCGTGCGCTTTGACCCGTGCAGCAAGCCGTTCCTTGTTACAAGGTCCGTTGCCATTTACCACGTTCCAGAATTCGTCCCAGTTTACAGCGCCGAAATCGTAATGACCTCGTTCCTGGTTCCACTTAAGATCGGGGTCCGGTAGAGTCATTCCAAGAATCCTGACCTGTTCTGCGCAAATATCAACGAACCTTTGCCGCAACTCGTCGTTCGTAAATCTCTTGATCTTCCACTTCATGCTTTGCGCAGTATGTGGAGAAGCGTCGTCGTTCGGTCCAAACATCATCACGGAGGGCCACCACCAGCGATTGATCGCGTCCTGACACATTTCCTTTTGTTCGGCGGACCCTTTTGCAAGAGTGAGCAATATTTCGAAGCCCTGGCGCTGATGGAAACTTTCTTCCTTACAAATTCGAACCATTGCTCTTGCATACGGACCATACGACGCGCGGCACAGTGGCACCTGGTTCATGATTGCCGCCCCGTCAACAAGCCATCCAATCGCTCCGATATCCGCCCAGGTAAGGGTTGGATAATTAAAGATCGATGAGTATTTCGCTTTGCCGGTATGCAGCTGATCAAGCATTTCGCTTCGTTCGATCCCAAGTGTTTCAGCCGCCGAATAAAGATAGAGGCCATGTCCCGCTTCGTCCTGCACCTTAGCAATAAGGGTGGCTTTACGGCGCAGCGATGGAGCGCGTGTTATCCAATTCCCTTCGGGCAACATCCCTACCAGTTCGGAATGGGCATGTTGAGAAATCTGGCGAATGAGGGTTTGCCGGTATTTTTCCGGCATCCAATCCTTCGGTTCGATCCGGATCTCTGAATCGACTTTTTCCTGAAACCTGGTTTCCTGGTTCATATTCACCCGTAAGATACAAAATGAGGACCAAAACTAACAAGTGTTAGTTTTTCTGGTGCTGACTGGCGGAAGCAAGGCTATGAGCCATGAGCTATGGGCCTTGAGCTTTTGAAAAACTTGTCACTTTTTACCGCCTTAGCTAAGCAACGTCCGGCAAGCTTTCGACTTTTTTCTTCAACATTGAACATTGAACCTTGAACCTCAAACTCCGCTCTACTTCAGATCAAAATCCACAACAACAACTTCCGATCGTGGATGCGACTGGCAGGTGAGGATGAATCCATGCCTCAACTCATCAGGCTCAAGGGCATAGTTCGTATCCATTTCCACTTCCCCTTCGACCAGTCTTGCCCTGCAGGTGGCGCACACGCCTCCTTTGCAGGCAAATGGAAGGTCGGCACCATGCTGGAGAGCCGCGTCGAGTATCGCGGGTCCGTCGAAAAGCAATTCAAACGGAGTGGTCAGCCCGTCGATCTTGACCGACACCTTGCTCTGCTTTCCGGGAAATGAGGCAGGTCTATCTTGCGCTTTCTTCACCGATGAACCCGGCGAACCCGGAACCGTGAACAATTCGAAGTGGATGCGTTCGCGCGGAAAGTCGTTCTCGTAAAGCCAGTCGCGCACAGAAAAAATCATTTCTTCCGGCCCACATATAAAAACTTCGTCGACAGTCCGTAGCGGTATCAATGTGTGAGCGAATTCGGCGAGCTTGGTCCCGCTTATCCGCCCCGAGTAAATTTGAGCCTCGGTATTCTCACGACTCAACACATGATGAACGACAAAACGGTTGATGTACCGGTTCTTAAGCCCTTCGAGTTGTTCGCGAAAGATTATCGACGATTTGTTCCGGTTGCCAAAGATCAGCGTGACCTGGTTGGAGGGTTCCGACGACAATACATGTTTGATAATTGAGACGATAGGAGTGATTCCGCTTCCGGCGGCGATCATCAGGTAATGGCGGTTCGCTGCCTGATCTTCGTGCGGGTGAAAACGTCCCGATGGTTCCATGATCTCCAGTGGATCGCCGGGATGAAGAGAACTGTTGGCAAATGACGAAAACCGGCCATCAGCAACCTTTTTCACGGCAATACGCAGTTCACCTTCTGCGGGGGAACTGCAAATAGAATAAGAGCGACGGATTTCTTCACCATCCATTGTTGTGCGTACGGTGATGTTTTGTCCGGGTTTGTAGGCAAAAACCGTTTTCAGTTCATCCGGAACATCGAATGCGATCGACACGCAGTCGGAGGTTTCATTTCGTATATCTGTGACCGTTAGCTTGTGAAATTTGGACATCGGAAAGGCAAAAGTGAAAAGTGAAAAGTGAAAAAATGGATGCTAATTCGGTCGATACCAATAGGCAATATTAGCGGATGTAAACCCGCGGCAAATAGGCTCTTTACGGTTTTTGCGCCTTCAATCCTTCAAGTAATATCATCACCATATTTTGCTCGAGCATGTCGCCATTGATCTTTCGTTTTGACCGGTGCCACGATTCAATACCGCTCACTGCGTGAAGCAAAATAAGAACCGCGGTAGGAGCATCTATCTGACGAATTTCTTTTCGCCGAATTCCTTCTTCAATAATGGATGCGATCTTCTGCCGGTACAATCTTCGTTGTTGCTGAAAATTCGACAGGTAGGGATCTGTCAGATGCTTCCATTCCCGGTCAGACACATACACGTCTTCATAATTGTTAAGCATTTGCCTGATATGAAACCGAAGCACAGCTTCCATTTTCGCAATCGCATTTGTGTCCGAGGCAATCACCTCTTCGATATGTTGCATGAACTCATTGGCTACCTTGAAACATATTTCCTGCAACAGTTCCGCTTTTGAGTTAATGTGATTGTAAAGACTGGCTGCTTCAACACCGACGTTTTCGGCGAGATCGCGCATTGAAGTAGCGTTGAAACCCTTTTCACGAAACAGATGCGCGGCATTTTTGAGGATCACATCCTTCCTGGGACTGCTCTTGCGTGTTTTAAGAGACGACATATAATTGTTTCAAAGATACTCAAACCAGCCTTGAATGTATCCGATGCCAGTTTCGCATTCGTTCAATTTGCTTTACGTTTGCACCCTGAAACCATGTTCCTTCTTTTCATTCAAACCAATCCCCATATATGTCGTTGATCGTTGTCGGCTCCATGGCATTTGATGCCATTGAAACTCCTTTTGGAAAAGTAGACCGGATAATAGGTGGCTCAGGTATCTACCTCGCGTGGGCGGCGTCGAACTTTGTGCGACCGATCTACCAGGTATCGATCCTTGGATCAGATTTTCCTCAGGAAGAGCTTGCAGCGCTCGAGGCTCGCGGAGTCGACCTGAGCGGTGTTGAAATTGTGAAGGACCAGAAATCCTTTTTTTGGAGCGGCCGCTATCATATGGACATGAACACGCGCGATACACTTGCTACTGATCTCAACGTGCTTGCCCAGTTCGATCCGAAGTTGCCGGCCGCGTACCAGGATGCTGAGTTCCTGATGCTTGGCAACCTCGACCCCGTTGTTCAGCGGAAGGTGATCAACCAGATGAAGCAGAGGCCCAAACTGATCGTGATGGATACCATGAACTTCTGGATGGCATCGGCAATGCCGCAACTCGAAGAAGTGCTGAAGATGGTTGATGTTATCATGCTCAACGACAGTGAAGCAAGGGAACTGAGCGCGCAATTTTCGCTCGTGAAGGCGGCCAGGGAGATAATGAACATGGGGCCCCGTTACGTTGTTATTAAAAAGGGCGAACATGGTGCGTTGCTGTTTCACGAGGACCAGGTGTTCTTCGCTCCGGCACTGCCACTTGAAGACGTTTTCGATCCGACAGGGGCGGGAGACACTTTTGCCGGCGGCTTCATTGGCCACCTGGCCCGCACCCGCGACGTTTCGTTCGATAACATGAAAACCGCAATTATTGTCGGATCTGCAATGGCATCCTATTGCGTTGAGAAGTTTGGACCGACCCGGCTCAAAGAAATCTCTGCAGCAGACATAGACGGCAGGATACGCCAGTTCGTTGACCTGGTTAATTTTGACATCGAACTGGTTTCAGCATGAGAAATCAAAGGCTGCACCTCTTTAATTCTTAAATTCACCGAAACAATTTCTTGTGATTGCGATTGACAATGTGCTGGTGAGCGACCTGGTTGTAGAGGCGCAATTCGTTTGCGACCTCGTCAAGTGCAAAGGCGGCTGTTGTGAAGATGGCGAGGCCGGTGCCCCGCTTGAAAAAGAGGAGCTGGAGATACTTAACGAAGTGTATGAACATGTTGAGCCATACCTAACGCCGGAGGGTATACGCTGGATCAGAAAGCACGGACGATATCAGTTCGACCGGGATTTCGGATGGGTCACACCTACAATAGAGGGAAAGATGTGTGTGTATGGTTTCCGTGATGCAAAGGGTATCATCAAGTGCGGGATAGAGCAGGCATATCGCGATGGCAAGATCGGTTTCAAGAAGCCCATCAGTTGTCATTTGTATCCCATCATTGCAGTAAATCCGAAGGGCGAAAAATTCGGAAGGCTGAATTACGAGCCACGCGAAACGCTTTGCAGGCCGGCATGTTCGCTCGGGAAAAAATTAAAGGTTCCGGTTTATGAATTTTTAAAGGAGCCACTGATAAGAAAATACGGGCATGAATTTTATGATGCGCTGGTGAAAATTGCGACAGATTATCACAATGTAGAATCCGCCGGCTCCGTGAAATCTAATTCAAACAATGTCTGAAACCGCTTCGTCCTTTCTTGCCAAAAGCACCGTCAAAGCAGCTGATCTTGATCACCGCCGGAAGGTAAATTTCAACATCAACCGCTACAACACTGCCGTTCCGGTAGGCAAGCAGCAATTCTTTGATCTGTCACTTGCAAGAGAGCGGGCCAAGAATGTGAAATGGCGCGCAATCGAAACGCTTGATCAACACCTCGAAGCCTTCGAAGCAAACATTGCAAAGCGCGGTGCGAAAGTGTTGTGGGCGGAAACGGCGGAAGATGCCTTGCAGGAAATATTGAAGATCTGTGTAGAAAAGAATTGCAAGACGCTTGTCAAAAGCAAAAGCATGGCCACGGAAGAAGTGCACCTGAACTCCTTTCTGGCGAAACATGGAATTGACAGCGTTGAAACCGATCTCGGTGAGTATATACAGCAACTCGACGGTGAGCCACCGTATCATATCGTAACACCTGCGATGCACAAGAGCAAGGAAGACGTTGCAAAATTGTTTTACGATAAGCTGAATACGGCGCCGAATCTGACACCGGAGCAGTTGACTCTTGTGGCACGTGAAAAGTTGCGCCGTAAATACCGGGAGGCAGAAGTTGGTATCACAGGTGCGAACTTCCTCGTTGCCGACACAGGCAGCATTGCAATAACTGAAAACGAAGGCAACGCAAGATTGAGCAGTGCGTTTCCAAAAACACATATTGTTCTTGCAGGAATTGAAAAGGTTATTCCTTCAATCAATGATCTTTCACTGTTTTGGCCGCTGCTGGCGACATATGGAACCGGCCAGCGGGTAACAGTATACAATTCCATCATCAGCGGCCCGAAGCAGAGTGGTGAGAAAGACGGACCCGAAGAAATGTATGTGATCCTGCTCGATAACGGACGAACGAATATCCTTGCCAGTGAGAAGGCGAGAGAAAGTCTGTATTGCATACGTTGCGGCGCCTGCCTGAACGCGTGCCCTGTATATAAAAACGTTGGTGGTCATTCTTATGAAACCACCTACAGCGGACCCATCGGATCTGTCATTACTCCTCACCTGAAAAGCATGGGGGAGTGGAAACATCTTAGTTATGCTTCTTCACTTTGCGGAAATTGCACAGAAGTATGCGCAGTTAAAATAAACCTTCATGAATTGCTTCTTGAAAATAGATACGAAGCAGTGTCGGAGGGCGCCGCGGTATGGCAGGAGAAACTTGCGTGGAAACTTTGGAAGAAGGCGAGCCTGAACAGAAAGCTGATGAATACGGGCAACCGAAAGATGAAGGAGTGGGCAGTTAACAAGTTGTTCAAGGGATGGACACGCCATCGTGCCGATCTGCAATTCGCTCCAAAGACTTTCAACGAACAATGGAAGCAGAAAAATCCATAGTTGCGCAGGTTCGCTGATTTACCAGTGTATACTATATTCACCCGATGGTTATATTGTACACCTCCGAAATAACGCCGCGTCTACAATATATCATCGACTTCATTTCGCAAGAACTGTTCGACGACCCAATACGCATCACCAGCGAACAAGAGGTATACCTTTCATCAAACGGCGCAAAGATCAATTACTCTCCATTTGAACTTGCCGCGAATGAATTGCTGATAGAACCGGTGAAGCTTCTCTTCGAAAGCAACATCTTACCGCAAAAGATCGAGTGCTTCGAGATCAACTATCACACATCGTTCTTTGAATCCTTCGGCGACATGCATTTCGATGTGTTTGCCGCTTCATTCTACCTCATCAGTCGATACGAAGAATATCTGCCGAACGAGCCTGATGAATTCGGCCGGTTCGATCACAGAAAGGCGATCGCATTCCGCGAAAATTTTTTGCACCTGCCGCTCGTAAACATCTGGTTGCAGGAATTTTCACGTCAATTGCAACGAAAGTTTCCGGCAGTCGAGTTTAAGCGTCAGCGGTTTAAAAATATACTCACCTACGACATCGATATTGCGTATTCGTACCTTCACAAAGGATGGCTTCGAAATGCAGGTGGATTGATGCGCTCGATTTTGAATATAAATTTTTCGGAGGCCGCAGATCGGTTGCATGTTTTGAGGGGCACGCGTTCCGATCCGTTCGATTGTTATGAATGGCTCGATGCACTGCACCTGTATTGCCGCATAAGGCCTTATTATTTCTTTCTTGTCGCATCGCAACCTTCGGTGTATGATAAAAATATTCCACGCGGCGCCGAGTCGTTCATCGAGTTGATCGAATACTATTCAGGCACGTACAAACTGGGTGTACACCCATCTTGGCAATCCGGCGACCGACACGAATTGCTAAAGGAAGAAAAGCTTTGGCTCGAGTCGCGCATCGGCCGCGAAATCATAGCGAGCCGGCAGCATTACGTTCGACTGACGCTGCCTGAAACTTACAGGCGACTTATAGGGTCGGGTATTACGAAGGAGTTTTCGATGGGATACGGATCCATCAATGGATTCCGTGCTTCGGTATGTTCATCATTTTTTTGGTACGATCTGCAGAAGGAGGAAACCACCGATATGCGCGTGTATCCGTTTTGCTTTATGGATGCGAACAGTTTTTATGAGGCGCGGCAACAGCCGCCGGAAGCTTATGCTGAACTGATACGACTCTATGAACAGGTGAAGAAGGTGAATGGCTTATTCGTTTCCGTTTGGCACAATCATCTTCTCGGACGGTCGAAACAAACGGAAGGCTGGCGCCAGATGTTTGAGTTGTTCATGAAAGAGACGGTGTATTGGGATGCGTATGTTTAGAGCTGTGAGCTTTGAGCTATGGGCTTTGAGCATGAAGGTTGCATAAGATGTCCAATTTGGGTATCAGTATCGGGTATCGGGAACAGCCGCTTTACTCATTACTTTACAATCTCATCGTATTTCTACTTGCTTGTTGATTCTGAAGTTTGACGAGGCGTTGAGCGAAGTGCCTGATTAATCACATACACTCCATACAATGTGATAGCGCCGCCGGTGATAATAAACAACGTCAGTTTCTCGCCAAACAACAATGCACCCAGCAGCACCGCTACTACCGGATTTATGTATGCATAGATTGAAGTTTGTTGTGCCGTCAACTTCTGCAGCGCATACAAATATGCGATGAACGAAATTACCGAACCGAAGACAACAAGGTATGCGATTGCGGTCCATGATTGCCACGGGATATGACTAAGCGGAACCGCATTACCTGTTGTAGCAGAAATGATCAGTAACGCCAGTCCCGACACGAACATTTGCAAGCCAAGACTGAAATAAGGATTGAATTCTTTTGCCTGCGCTTTTGTGTACAGCGTTCCGAAGGCCCATGCCCATGTGGCGGCGACCGACAAGACGATGCCGAATGTAAAACTGCTGTTCAGAAAATCGTGAAGGTGTTCGTAAAAGATCACGCAGATACCTGCGAAGCCCAAAACGAAACCGATCAGTGCATTTACCGGCATTCGTTTCTGCGAGCCGAAAAATCCAATCGCGACCATCCACAGAGGAAACGTTGCACCGATGATGGAGCCGAGACCTGCGCTGATGTACTTTACGCCCCAGGTCGACAAGCCGTTTGCAAGAAAAAAATTCAGGAACCCGAGGATAAGGATAGGATACCATTCTCTTCCGCGTGGCCACACACGACCTTTAGAAAGAAAGAAGAGAATGTAGATAATACCTCCGCATGTTTGACGGATACCTGCCAATTGAAGCGCCGGCATATGTCTCACGCCCTCTTTCGAAGCAATCCAGGTTGTGCCCCAGAAAAAACATACAAGCGCTAGCGCTATCAGTGCTTTTGCACGCGTTGATGAATTTTTTAAGAAGCGGGGAGTATTGTCTGACTCTTTTTTCAATGTTTAAAATGTCTTACACCGGTTAACACCATCGCAAGCTGGTTCGCAACACAATAGTCGATTGAGTCCTTGTCGCGGATGGAACCTCCCGGCTGAATGTAAGCACCGATTCCGGCCGCATGCCCCATTTTCACACAATCATCGAATGGAAAGAATGCGTCCGAGGCCATCACCGCTCCGTCCGTTGTGAATCCAAACTGCTTCACTTTTTCAATTGCCTGGCGTAATGCATCGATCCTGCTGGTTTGTCCGCAACCCTTTCCTATCAGCTGCCTGTCTTTCACTATCGCGATCGCATTTGATTTCAAATGCTTGCATACAAGGTTTGCAAACTCAAGATCGGCGCGTTCGGAAGAACTGGTTTGCCTGCCGCCTTTTTCGTCCCATTGATCATAGTTCCTGTTGTCGATATCCTGCGCAAGTATTCCGTTTACGACCGACTTATGCATTATCGTTGATTGTACGGTTTCAAAGTGACACTGCAACAAAATGCGGTTCTTCTTTGCTTTCAATACATGCAATGCATCGGCCTGAAAGCCATGTGCGATAAGAACTTCAAAAAATATTTCATTGATCGCTTCGGCGGTTTTTTTATTGATGACCCCATTGCATACCAGGACTCCTCCAAATGCCGACTCAGGGTCTCCTGCCAGCGCTTTTTGCCATGCCTGCTCTGTACTCGATGCGGAGGCTATTCCGCATACGTTCGTGTGTTTGATGATCGCAAAGGTCAGCTCGTTAAATTCTCTGATGAGTTGAATCGCCGCATCGATGTCAACCAGGTTATTGTAAGAAATTTCTTTTCCGTGCAATTGCGTGAACGCCTTCGACAGGTCGCCGTAAAAAGTTCCTTTCTGATGTGGGTTCTCGCCGTAACGTAATACCTGTGTCCTATGCGGATCGAGAAACTCTATGCGAGATTCTTTATTGAAGTAATTTGAAATCGCGAGGTCGTAATAGGCACACACTTCAAATGCCCGTGCAGCGAATCGTTGACGGTCGGACAGGTCGGTTTCACCGCGCTTTTCGGTGATGATCGCTTCGATATCCGCATATTGAGCCGGTGATGCGACGATTACTACGTCCTTATGATTCTTCGCGGCGGCGCGAATAAGCGAAACTCCGCCGATATCGATTTTCTCTATGATCTGCGCATGACCATCAGCGTTAGGTTCCGGACCGAAAGAATCGACCGTTTGCTGAAATGGGTAAAGGTCCACGATTACAAGGTCTATCTCAGGAATATTGTATTGTTTCATTTCCTGCAGATCAGACTCCAGCTCGCGGCGCCCGAGAATCCCTCCGAATATAGATGGATGGAGTGTTTTAACGCGGCCACCGAGTATGCTTGGAAAGCCGGTAAGCGTTTCGACCGGGATCACCGGAATATGAAATTGCTCAATAAACTTTTGCGTGCCGCCCGTGGAATACAGTTGAACTCCAAGACCGTGCAATTGTTTTACTATCGTTTCAAGACCGTCTTTATAAAATACCGATATCAGCGCCGAGCGGATTTTTTTCGTCATTATGTCCGGAAATTTTGTGCGAGCAATCGAATCAGGGAGGGCAAAACTAATTCAATTCAAACTCATGACAAAAGCACCGGACTCTGCGACGTCGTGCACGCGTAGTCCGGCGTGAACGTAAGTATCCCGGACCCTCGCCTTGTGCCGCGAATCGGTTGAAGAAGAAAATACAATGAATGGGTCTTTGCCGGATCTTATCAACTTTTCTGCAGAAATATATTTGTCAATTAGTACTACGACGTCATTGGCATTGATCGCAGAAGCAAATGAAACATCCGAATTACAAATGATTACATTCCGGTTCCCGGAAGTTATTGACAAAGAGCCGCGGGAAGGAAAGGTACTAAGCCTTCTGGTCCGTAATTCGATCAGCGAAGGTTTGATAGTATAATAAAAGATTGAACTGTCATCGAGAACCGATCTTTCTCCACACATAATTGCATGGCGGTGATGGATCAGGGCTACAAGAGATTTGCCCTGAAGGTTATAGACTATAAGGCGCGAGTCGAGGGCCGCTTCCACAAATGAAAATGAACGCATCAAGGCGATCGACAGGATGCAGACCAGGCAGAAAAAGAAGTGTGACCGTCGATGAAGATGTATCAACAGGTAACACCCGAGCGCAAGCATATACAAGAGCATCACCTGCGGCAGATTCAGATATAAGTCCTTCAGGGACGAGAAGGGCAACCGGTCAAAGAACTCCACTATGTGGTTCATCCGGTCAATTCCATAATCGACAGCGCTTCCTATAACAGAAGCAACCGGCGCAACAGGTGAAGCAACGCATAATGCAGTCTCCGCAAGCAAGATGCCACTCGACAATGGAACCGCAACAATATTCACCGGCAGAAACCAAATTGGAAATTGATGGAAAAAGTAAATGGTTATGGGTGTTGTGAAGATTTGAGCCGCCAATGTACTCGTGATAAGTTTCCAGATTTGGTCTGCAAGAGTGTGTTTGAACGCACGCAGACCATAAATGCTTTTGCTAAACAGCGCAAGACCAAACAATGCAGCATACGAGAATTGAAAGCCAAGGTCCCAAAGCCATTGCGGCTTGAAAACCAGCAGCAGAAATGCCGAACTGCAAAGATTGTTTACCAGCGATGATTGTTTGTTGATCGTATTGCCAACAATGATCACTGTGAACATGACGGCGGATCGGACAATGGACGGCGACGCTCCGGCGAGCAGTGTAAACATCCACAGCGATGCAACAAGAAGAATCGACGTGATCCAATTGTTGCGCCTCCCAAATCGGATCTTCGCAAGAACGAAGTTCAACACCAGATATATGAGGCCAAGGTGCAGTCCGGATATCGCTATGACATGCACAACACCGGTGTTACTATACGATTGCAGCAGATCCCGGTCGAGGTCTTGTTTGTAACCGATCAACAAAGCCTCTGCCAGCCCGCAGTTTCGGGGGTCGCGAATATGCGTTTTCAAGATATTCAGCAGCGAAGAGCGAAACTCAAACAATCGTCGTCGCAGCGATGACCGCTCCGTTGATATTCGGACGATGGTGTAATCGGGAGGTCGCAAGAACAGTTGTCCTGCAATGCCATTTCGATGGCAATAGGTGCGGTAATCGAACGCACCGGGATTGCCAGCGGCTGGAATTTGCCTGACCGGAGTTCTGAATGAAAACACTGTTCCAAACGGCGGCGGGTCGAGCGAATCCGAAAACAGGAAGTAGGCGTTCACCAACAATCGCCCCGATGCCGGCGCTGCCGGATCCCAAACTTCAACAGTTGTTTTAAATGATCGTTTTCGTTTTCCTCCTTCATCAACAATCAGCGCATACTTCGTCTTTGCGGTATCCATGCCGGTTTTCTTCAGCACGTCTTCGTCCAGAGATTTAAGGCGGCAAATCGCCGAACCTGCAACGATCAGTAACGCAAGCAGGCAAAAAGCCGGAACATATCGAAACCTGAATCGAAGCAGCGGTTTCAGTCGCGTAACAATCCAATACACGCAACAACTTAGCAACACCACAGTTACATGCAGCCCCACGGACGGCGTGAAGTACTCTCCGATAACAATGCCGCAAACGAAGGGCACCACGATTCGCAGAAATGGGATTTGTGTGATGACAATTCCGGTGTTGCGCATCACAAAGATTACCCCGCCACGATGCCGCGACCAAGGGATTTTCACCAAAAATTCGACGTATTAAAACTGTTGCGGATCAACCTTCATTTCGTCGCCAGCCGCAAACTATCCTCAGGGATCCACGGTCAAACGTAGGTTCTAAGCATGACCTTCGTCCTGTATGTATAGTTTTTTAACGTAGGCAATTTGCCCGAGATGGTAAATATTATGCTGTATAAAACCGTTCAGCAGGAAACTGAAATTATAATCCCTGAAGTCTACTTTTTCGTTAAGCAGCGAATCATCCGCCTGATCAAGCAATGCGATAATTTTCGAATGAATGCTCTTGTATTCCTCAATTGCTTTTGACCAGGTATGTTCAAGCGGATCAATCATTCGCCAGTCGAGCACTTCATAAGCAGGAATATCATCGTCGGTATCTTTCGCAAGTCGCTTTCGCGTGAACTCCGCCCACGTGATCATATGATACAACAGCTCGATGATAGAGTGCCCGGTTTCGAAAGGTTTCTTGTATGCAATCGTCGGATGCACCTCACTGAGCATTGTGTATACCGATTTGCCGAACCAGGGACTGCCTTCCAGCGATGTCTGGAGTTCCGACTTGATTTTTTCGATTTCCTGCCTCATCCAATAAAGGTAGAACACTCTGCGCGAACAGAGATTGGTCCCATTACCTCTACTTGCTCAAATACATACTGCGGTCCTTATACAACTGCCTGAAGTAAGGGTCGCGGAGATCTTTTACAAAACGGATCGCTTCACCGGTACTTTTCATTTCGGGTCCCAATTCTTTGCTGACTCCCGGGAACTTTTCGAAAGAGAAAACCGGTTCCTTGATTGCGTATCCCTGCAGGCGCTTCACAAATTTGAAGTCCCGCAACTTATTCTCTCCAAGCATCACTTTCGTGGCAATGTTGAGATAAGGGATCTGGTATGCCTTTGCGATGAACGGCGTGGTACGTGATGCGCGCGGGTTTGCTTCGATTACGTGCACCCTGCCGTCCTTAATCGCGAACTGTATATTGATGAGTCCGCGAATGTTGAGGCGGAAGGCAATTCTACGGGCGTACTCTTCCATCGTTTCAACTACGAGCGGTGTAAGATTGAATGCCGGTAGCACCGCATTGCTGTCGCCACTATGAATACCTGCGGGTTCGATATGCTCCATCACGCCCATTACATGAAAATCTTCGCCATCACAGATCGCATCGATCTCGGCCTCCTGGCATCGATCGAGAAAATGGTCGATGAGGATCTTGTTATCCGGAATGTGTTTCAACAGGCTCACCACTGCCTTTTCAAGTTCTTCGTCGTTGATCACAATTCTCATTCTCTGTCCACCAAGCACATAACTCGGCCTGACGAGCACTGGGTATCCCACTTTATTTGCAACTTCCACCGCGTCATCCACCTTGTATGCTGTTCCGTATTCAGGATAAGGAATATTCAATTCTTTCAGCATATCGCTGAACCGGCCGCGATCCTCGGCGATGTCCATGTTATCGAACGACGTTCCGATGATGCGGATGCCTTTTTTGTTGAGGCGCTCAGCGAGTTTCAGCGCTGTTTGTCCGCCGAGTTGTACGATCACTCCATAAGGCTGTTCGAGTTCGATGATCTCCCACAAATGTTCCCAATACACCGGCTCGAAGTACAGTTTATCGGCCATATCGAAATCCGTCGAAACAGTTTCCGGATTACAGTTTACCATGATCGCTTCATACCCGCATTCTTTCAGCGCAAGCAAGCCATGAACGCAGCAATAGTCGAACTCTATTCCCTGGCCGATCCTGTTAGGACCGGAACCGAGTACAATTACTTTCTTCCTGTTGGAAGGAATGCTTTCGTTGATATTTCCGGCTTCGAAAGAAGAGTAGAAATAAGGAGTTTTTGCTTCGAACTCCGCGCTGCACGTATCCACCATTTTGTAAACTCTTCGAACCCCCGACTTTTTACGTCGCTCATAAATCTCGTCTTCGCTTGCATCCTGCATGATCAGCGAGAGTTGCTGATCGCTGAAGCCGAGGATTTTGGCGCGCCGCAATAAATCGTCGGGCAAACCGTCGAACTTAAAGCGGGATATTTCTTTTTCGAGATCTACAATTTTCTGCACTTCATTGATAAACCACCTGTCAATTCCTGTTGCTTTACTGATGGTGCCGATCGAAATACCGAGCGACAAAGCGTCTTTTATTCTGAAGATCCGGTCCCATTTCGGAATCTTGATATATTCAAGCAGCGCGTCGGCAGACATTTGGTTCTTGGTGTAATTACCCAGTCCGACTGCGTTGTTTTCAAGGCTCTGACAGGCTTTCTGCAATGCTTCGGCAAAACTTCTTCCGATCGACATCACTTCGCCAACGCTTTTCATCTGCAAACCCAGCGTATCGTTGGCTCCTTTGAACTTGTCGAAGTTCCAGCGTGGCATTTTCACGATCACGTAGTCGAGGGCAGGTTCGAAGTACGCTGAAGTACTTTGTGTAATCTGGTTCTTCAGTTCGTCGAGTGTGTAACCGAGCGCCAGTTTTGCAGCGATTTTGGCAATCGGGTACCCGGTTGCCTTCGAAGCGAGGGCAGAAGAACGGCTGACACGTGGGTTTATTTCTACAGCAATGATTTGCTCGGTGGCAGGATCGAGTGCAAACTGTACGTTGCAACCTCCCGCAAAATTTCCGAGACTGCGCATCATAAGAATGCCTTTGTTGCGCATTTCCTGGAAAGCGGTATCGCTGAGCGTCATTGCGGGTGCAACGGTGATAGAATCACCTGTATGCACACCCATCGGGTCAACGTTTTCAACGGTACATATGATTACAACGTTGTCGTTTTTATCTCGCAGTAGTTCCAGTTCGTATTCCTTCCAGCCAAGTACCGCCTTTTCAACCAGCACCTCATGGATTGGCGAAGCTTTAAGACCCCGGTCGAGTGCCGCTTCGAGTTCGTCTTTCGAATGAACGAAGCTTCCGCCGGATCCGCCAAGTGTGAACGAAGGCCGTATCACAAGCGGGAAACCGATGTCCTGTGCGAACTCTTTTCCTTCGAGCAATGAGTTTGCAACACGTGAAGGCGCGACGGCCATGCCGATCTTAACCATCAGCTGCCGGAATTTTTCGCGGTCCTCAGCGGTATCGATGGCAGCGACGTCCACCCCAATCAGTCTTACATTATATTTTTCCCAGATTCCAAGTTCGGCTACTTCCTTGGTAAGGTTGAGGGCCGTTTGACCTCCCATGGTGGGAAGAACTGCGTCAACCGGGGACTCTTCAAGAATCTTTTCGATGCTTTCTACAGTGAGTGGCAGGAGGTACACCTTATCTGCCATCATCGGATCCGTCATGATGGTAGCCGGATTGCTATTTATCAGTACAACTTTGATCCCTTCCTCCTTCAGACTGCGGGCAGCCTGCGATCCGGAGTAATCAAATTCACAAGCCTGGCCGATTACGATGGGTCCGGAACCTATTATGAGTACGGAACGGATTGAGAGGTCTTTGGGCATTTTTATTTTTAGGTTTGAAAAAACAAATTGCGCAAAAGTAAGGCAGTGGAAGGAAACATTCCGAAAAAATGAGGCAGCTTACTGAGATTTTCTGAAATCCGCGCCAGTCGCGGGTTTAAAACAAAAAAGCCCCTGTCAACCGACAGAGACTTTAGTTGCTGGCTGGAAAAAATACTTGATCAGTTTTTATGAAATGCGGCAATCTCAATATCATCCAACGGCACGGCCCCCTCTCTCAATAATTTCTTTTGTTCTGCGATTTGCCTCTTTTCTTCATGCCGGTTCTTGATCTTGAAAACCCATTTCTGCTTTGCCTCAGTTCCTTTAAAAATTCCAATGATCGTACCTACCGTAAGCATGAACAAAACCACCCATCTGTTATTAATTTGTTGCATAGCAGGGTAAATTTCAGTTCATCATTTATAAGACAGTTTGTAATCAAAAAAAGCTGTATCACGTTGAGAAAAAATCATACCAGATTGTAGAAAACCTTCCGCCTCTGCTATCGTCTAATAATTACTTTTGCGCCCATGCAGTGTAAGAGGTGGCTTCTGGCCTTTGTTTCAACGTCTCTGTTAATAAATTGTTTAGCTCAGTCGCCTTACCCCAAAGGATATTTTCGCAATCCTCTTTCAATTCCCATCAGCCTTAGTGGCAACTTCGGTGAGTTACGACCCAACCACTACCATATGGGTCTCGACCTTCGCACCAACAAGAGAGAGAATCTTCCCGTATACGCGGCTGCCGACGGTTATGTGTCACGCATCAAAATTGAACCCGGAGGTTTTGGCAGAGCGATCTATATTGATCACCCCAACGGATACACGACGTTGTATGCACACCTGAACAATTTCACAGGAAGGCTCGAATCGTATTTAAAAGAACAGCAATATCTGAATGAGTCGTGGAAAATCGATGTCGTCCCTCCACCGGGGATGTTGCCAGTCAAAAAGGGAGACTTTATCGCTTATAGCGGCAACACCGGCGGGTCGCAGGCTCCGCATCTGCATTTCGAAATTCGACGAACAGATGGCGACATAAACGTAAATCCGTTGCTGTTTGGATTTCCGTTGGCCGATAATGTGAAGCCTCGCCTGTTGCGACTTGCACTGTACGACCGCACCGCAAGTGTTTACGACAAATCTCCACTCATCTTCGCTTTGAAAGTCACTGCGGGTGGCTATGTCACTGCCCCGGCATTGATACAATGTCGCGTTCCGTTTGTTTCGCTTGGCATCACCGGTACAGATGCCCATTCGGGTTCGACCAATCCCAATGGAATTTACCGCGCCTCCCTCACTGTGGACGGCGATCTGCGTGAGGAGTTTACCATGGACAACATCAGCTATCTGGAAACAAGGTATCTGAATGCGCATATCGATTATCGTTATAAAACGCTTGGCGGGCCGTACATACAACATCTTTCACGGCTGCCGGGTCATTCTCCTTCTATCTACGATGAGTCGCTGCCCGGCGGTGTCATCGACCTTTCTGATGGCGCCGTTCATGACGCCGTCATCACTGTCAGTGACACTTACGGAAACCAGGTGGCTCTGAAAACTGCATTGCAGTACGTGCCCGCCGCGTCGCCCGTTCCTTCAGCTGCGCCCGCCGCAAACATGTTTTATCCGATGATGATCGACGGTTTCGAATCTGATTCATGCGAGTTCTTTGTTTCGGAAAAAACATTGTACGACTCGGTCCGGATCCGCTATGCGTCCGGCGTCTCACCAAATGCGGCATCCATCTCTTCGCTTCATGCAATAGGCTATGCCCATATTCCGGCTCATGATTCGTTTTTAATTCGCCTTAAGCCAAACAGGTTATTGAACGAAGAAGAGAAAAGCAGGACGGTAATGCAGTGGTATGGGGGAAGTCGCAAATCGGTATTGAAAGTCGATTGGCAGAAACAATGGGCATCTGCACGATTCCGCGACTTCGGATTTTTTCATTTGCTGCTTGATATGGAGCCGCCGCTGATCGTGCCGATCGGTTTTGCAAACGGAACAAATCTCAGCAAGAGCTCGCGAATCGTGTTTACCGTAAGAGACAATCTCGAAAAAATCAAAAACGTGAAAGCCTACATCGATGGCCGTTGGATCCGGTTTACGAACGACAAGGGTCGGAACTTCAATTATGTTTTCGATGAAAACTGCCCGCCCGGACAACATCAGTTGATGATCCATGCAGAGGACGAGGCAGGCAATGTGACAGAGAACAGTTACAATTTTACAAGATAATATCCGAAGCACAGTACGATTATGATTCAATTGAAAGAAGGCGACAAAGCACCATCGTGGTCCGGAATCGATCAGGATGGAAATAAGGTGAATTCAGCCGAATTCAAAGGAAAAAAGCTTGTGTTGTACTTCTACCCGGAAGACGATACGCCCACCTGTACGATTCAGGCCTGTAATCTCCGCGACAATCATGCATTGCTGCGACAACACGGACTTGAGATCGTTGGCGTAAGTCCCGACCCTTCCGATAAACACAAAAAATTCGAACAGAAATTTTCTTTGCCTTTTCGACTCATAGCCGATCCGAAACATACCATCATCAACAAGTTTGGAGTATGGGGCGAAAAGCTTCTATACGGACGACGATACATGGGTCTTCACCGGACAACTTTTCTTATTGACGAGAAGGGCCTTATCAAAAAAATCTTCCTCCGGCCCACCAACAAGGCTCATGCGCAGCAAATCATAAAGTCACTCGAAGGTTAAACGTTCATCTCACCACATTTGGGGGAGAAAGGCCAGATTCGGCGATTGTACAAGGGGCCACGACAGCTGATTTTTGCACCGTCAAACAATCAGTAATCATTAAACCTTGTATTATGAAAAAGTTATTCGCAGCAATTTTCGCCCTCGCAGTTTCAGCAGGGCAGAGCTTCTCACAAGAAGTTCCGGCCAACGCAGTTCTCGTATCGAACGGACATTTCCATCACCTTAACATTGCCGACAATATCGACGTCGAGTTGTTCGAGTCGAACGATAAGGGCGACGCTATCATGACGCCTGCAGGAACGGAAGGCAAACTGAAAGTGGTAAGGTCCGGAGATATCGCCTACCTGAAATTCAATGGCAGGAACCGCACCAACGAACGCGTTAAAGTGTATGTGAACGCAACACACTTGCAAACAGTAACGGTTAGCGGCAACTGCACTGTCAACAGCCAGCACATTCTCAATTCCGAAGACCTCACGGTTCACATGGCAGGCGAAGGTCATGTTTCACTTAAAAGCCGCAAGAACATCAACGTCGTTGCAGTAGACGACTTTGAAGTTAAGTATCTCAGAAGGGCGGTGACATTCAATTAACCTTCAGCTACCCGGTACCGGCTATCAGCTATCAGCATTCAGCTGTCAGCTGATAGCTGAATGCCGACAGCCACAAAAAATATTATTCATCTCACAAATCTTAACCATGTCCAATTCACTTCTTAAAGCAATCTCATTTTCATTGATTTCATCATTCGCATTGATCAGCTGCGACAAAGACGACGACTACACTCCGCCACCGGCTCCGGAAATTAAAGCAACAGTAATAAGCGCATCCGGCGATGTTACTGCCAAGCTTGATGAGTTTCGTTCGATCCTTGGTGACTCGCTCAACAACGCTCCGGGCAAAACCAGCGGTCGCCGCGAAGTAAACTGGAACGGCGTTCCTGCAGACCTTACAAACAACAATTTGTTTCCGGTCGACTTCTTCAACAGTACCGACCCCGCTGTTGGAAACGGAAGAAAACGCGGACTTGTATACACCAATATCGGCCAGGGTTTCAGGGTCGACAGTTCTGACCTCGTCGACATTGATCCGTCATACGGCGCACAGTTCGATGCTTTTTCACCCAAGAAAATATTCATCCACGCCGGATCGAATGTAACAGATGCGGGCTTTAAGGTTCCCGGAACAAACACGAATGCGTTTATCAAAGGATTCGGAGTTGTTTTCTCGGATGTTGACGACAACAACTCGACCTACATCGAATTCTTCAGCGGTTCGAAAAGTCTTGGAGTGTTCAAGGCTCCTGCAAAATCAGGTAACACGAGCTTTTCATTTCTCGGAGTATTCTTCCCTGAGGAAAAAGTCACAGCAGTGCGCATCACAGCCGGCAACGGTGTCATCGCACCTGGTGTGAAAGACATATCCGATGGCGGAACGAAAGATCTTGTTGTAATGGACGACTTCTTTTACAACGAACCCATCTCAGCGCAGTAAGGTTAAGGTGGTGATGAGCTGGTGGCTGATAGCGAAAGCTGTCGGCTACTGGCGTTTAGTGCCACTGTCGACACGAATGCGAAGAAGGCTGTCAGCGGTCAGCTAACAGCTGTCAGCTATATCGGATACGGGGCTGATGTAATGAATCGCTTAAAAAATCAATTATTGTGAAAACAAGTAAACAGAACATCATGAAATATTTGGGCTTATCTCTGATCGTGTTCGCCTCATTGTTCGCGGGATGCGAAAAGGAATCAGAACAAGATGACACCATGGTTTTTGCGGCGAGCGGAGAAATTGCCAATGAACTCGCGGCATTCAAATCGGTGCTGGGCGAACAGTTGACAACTCCCGAACCATCCGGCAATGGCCGGCGTGAAATCAACTGGGACGGCATACCTCAGGAAATGCTTGGAAAACCGTTGCCTTCGGATTTTTTTAATCCGGTTGGTGACAATGCACCCGTAGGAAGGCAGCGCGGACTGACGTATGCAGCGGGGCAGAAATTCGTCGTAAGCAATTCGTCGTTCTCAGAAATCAACGGTTCCGCCGCGAATCAGTTTCAGGCATTTTCCGGAGACAAAACGTTCGCTAACGTCGGCAGCAATCTTTGGGATGTTGCTTTTCAGGTGCCGGGTAAAAAAATTCCTGCAGCTACCCGCGGATTCGGCATCGTGTTTTCGGATGTTGATAAGGCGAACTCAACTTTCCTGGAATTTTTCGACGGATCAAAATCAATCGGGAGATTTGCAGTACCGGTCAGAACAGCCGGATCGTCGTTTTCGTTCCTCGGCGTTTACTTCAGGGATCAATTCATTACGCACGTAAAGGTGATGCACGACGGTCACCTGGATGCAGGCACAGATGATGTCAGCAATGGGGGAACGAATGACCTGATCGTGATGGATGATTTCATTTATGGTGAGCCGATAGCTCGCTGATGAAAGATATCATTCATGTTGAGAAGTTGCCGCTCAATGATCGTGCGGCCGCGTTTGCCTGTCCTGTGAAAGCTTTGACCTATTGTATAATTTGCCAACCGAATGCTGAAAACGCTGATCCTCCTGTTGTATGGCTTCACCTTGTTGCACGGTGTATCGGCGCAAACGCCCTATTTATTTTTCGACAAGATGACAACACAGAATGGTCTGTCGAACAATAAGGTGAACGCCATTATTCAGGACAAACGTGGCTTCTTGTGGATCGGGACGGAAGATGGTCTTAACCGTTACGATGGGGCAAATTTTCTGGTGTTCCGAAACAGCTCCGGATGCCAGTCGTGTATCTCGGGCAATATCGTAACCGATATCGCTGAGGATAGCGACGGAATTCTTTGGATTGGAACCGCAGATGGCGGATTGACCAAATATGACTACCGACGACCGCCCGTGGAGCAGTTCCGGCAATACCGTCATGATCCGGATGATTCCACTTCTATTCCCGTAAACATCATTAATAAGATAAGGAAAGACGGGAACCGTTACTTGTGGCTGGCGACAAGTGGCAATTCAGTTGTTCGTTTCGACAAGCAACGCGAAGTATTTGAGAAAGTGGTTCGCACGGGAACGAAAACCGCGCTCGACATTGTTGAAGCACCCGATGGAAAACTTTGGGTTGGCAGGCAGGGCGGAGGGATCCTAAAGATCGACAAGAAAACTCTTGCCCTCGAAACAGACCGCAGGTATGATGACCTGTATGCTACATTGCCTCATGCAGCGGTTACAAGCCTGTATGCCGATCCTGATTCGGTAATATGGTTCGGCTCCTGGGACAAAATCTTGTATGCCTACAATTTAAAAACAGGAGTGGAGAAAGCGTATGGCAAAAAAGCGGCGTATTCGTTTCCGGGCGATGAAGTGAATTCATTTCTCGAAGATGGCGAAGGCAGGATTTGGATGGGCACACGTCGCAACGGACTTGTCATTTTTGAACGACGTTCCGGCCGTTTCTATAATTACGTGCACGATCCTTCGAAAGAAGGAACAGTTGCCGACAACCAGGTGAATTGTATTTTTCGCGACAATACCGGGATGATATGGATCGGCACCAACAAGGGTGTCAGCATCATCAACAAAACGCAGCAACAATTCGTTCAGCGCTTCCTGCCATTTGCAGAAGACGAAGTTGCCATCAACGATTTTTTTGTGGACCCACAACGTAATCTTTGGATTGGTACCACCCGGGGCCTCTTCCTCCGTCGGCATGGGTCTGAAGAGGTGCAGCATATTCCGATTGTGCATCAGGGGCGGCAACTCTCAGTTTCGAAAATATATCCCGAACAGAACGGATCTTTCTTGCTTGGGACCGATCTCACCCTGTTCATTTTTGATCCTTCCTCACACAAAGTCTCGATGTTCCCAAATCCGACGCAGGATCTGGTGATGAAAAAGATCATTGATTCGCGGATCGTGTCAATCGTTAAGGATTCAATCCTTGGTGAGCCCGTGCTCCTTGTTTCACCGTATGGACACTTCCTGACATACTACGATTATAAAGAACGTCGGTGGGTATCGCGCCTGGATTCTTCAAAAAAGATCATTCAGTCGTTCAACCTGAAGGACAATCTCATCCACAAAATTTACAAAACCTCAGATGGCAACTTGTGGCTTGCGACTGCGAAGGAAGGACTGGGTGAGTGGGTAGAGAATTCAATGCCGAGGGTTCGTTTTCACAACAATCTTCCGAGCCAGAAGAATGGACTGAGCAACAATCATATTTACGATCTCGCGGAAGACTCGAAGGGTAACATGTGGATCGCAACATATGGAGGCGGGCTTCATTACTTCGAACGCAAAATCCGCAAATTCTCACATATCGCATCCGCAAACAATTTGCTTGAAGGGCTGCAAATCGACCGGAAGGGGAACGTGTGGATGATCAGCGACGGGGATCTTCATCATTACGAGGTTGTGTCCGGAACATTTACTTCGTTCGATCTTCCCGACCTCGAAAAATCAGGAGGAGTTCGCGGATATATTTATAAAGATAATGCGGGCAAAATGTATGTTGGTGGCAGGAACTATTTCATTGAGTTCGATCCGTCGCGCGTCACGATCGATCGCGTGGATCCGAATGTGCTGCTGACGGATTTTCGAATCTTCAACACATCTTACAGCAATCTTTTGTTCGGTGAAAAGATTCAACTGAAATACAACGAGAATTATTTCACTGTAGAATTTGCGGCACCGGAATTCACACCGGCAGATGTTCGGTATTCGTACAAGCTCGAAGGCGAAGACGCCGACTGGGTAGATGCCGGCGACCGCAACTTTGCGAATTATTCAAACCTTGACGGAGGCAATTACCTGTTCAGGGTACGGGCAACCAATAGTATCGGCGTTTGGAAAACTCATGCGGTTCCGTTGAGGATCGTGATTGTTCCACCATTTTGGAAGACCGCTTGGTTTTATGTAGCGTGCGCGCTTGCAACTGCCTTGATCATCTATGGGATCTACCGGTATCGTGTAAACGAAATATTGAAGCGACAGTCGATACGCAACAAAATCGCGCAGGACCTTCACGACAACGTAGGATCGACGCTCAGTAGTGTCGCGGTGTATAGCCAGGTTGCACAAATACAGAATGAGCAGGGCAATCGCGAGGGATTGAGAAATGTATTGGAAAAGATCAGTGGTACGTCGAACGAAATGATTTCAGAAATGAACGACATCGTTTGGGCGATCAACCCCCGCAACGACTCCATGGGAAAGATCATCCAGCGTATGGAATCGTTTGCCAAGCCTTTGTGTTCCGCAGCCGGCATCGAATTGAAATTCCATTATCATCCGGCGATAGGGTACCTCAATCTGCAGATGGAGGCGCGCAACAATTTTTACCTCATCTTCAAGGAGGCGATCAACAATGCCATAAAGTATTCGCGGTGTAAAACAATTACGGTCGATATCGAACAGCGGGGCGGAACGATTGAACTTCAGATAGCAGATGATGGGCTGGGGGCGGACATGCAACAGATAAATCAAAGGCGGAAAGAATCTCTTGGGGGAAACGGTCTGATCAACATGAAGAGGCGTGCGAAGGACATGAAAGGTCAGATCGATATCCATTCGTCTCTTGGTCATGGATGTGCGGTCAGGCTTCGGTTTCCGATCAACTGATTAGGGGATTGGCAGGCACCACATAA
>JAESFU010000153.1_pt1 | contig 96837 bp, 61 predicted proteins | sample 9269461 | NCBI WGS metagenome assembly JAESFU01 (sample SAMN14502556, study PRJNA617107) | algae metagenome | isolation source: Stenomitos rutilans HA7619-LM2 and co-occurring heterotrophs from cave walls | place: USA: Waikapalae cave, Hawaii | collected 2009-07-28
CGAAAAGTGACAGAGGCGTTCAAGCAGACGATGGAGATTGTGTTTGATGAGTACCTGCCAAAATGGAACTACACTGCTAAGCCGCAATCACTATGATTTCCGGTTTTATTGAATCCATAATCCTAAGGGATCTCTGGAAAATAACATTCCATTGCCTATGCACTCATGCACCCCCTTCAACCTGAAATCTTACTTGTTACCAGTTTCCCAAAGGCATTAACAACCAACTTTGCAAGCACGGCGAATAGAACTTAAGGCCAAAGGGTAGATCCAACTCTAGACGGAGATAATGCTACGCTCAACTTTCTATGCTTCATCTGTATCAAGCGCATCAGAACAATCGCGTGTTTTAGGCAGTGAAGCGGCCTTCCCAATTTTTGATTAGAGGAAGTGTGACGACGCCCAGCGCCTACACCGCCGTTTTCGAGCTTGCGTGCAGTAATCGAAGGAGATAGCTAATGAATATGCAGAAGAATCATCTGGCACGAAAGACGACAGCACTTTTGAGCGCGATCGCCGCTAGCAGCTTTTTGGGCTTGCCCGCGTTAGCAGGTAGCTCTGTGGGTATGACGAACACGGGTATTGACCTGGCTCAAACCCCCTCAAATATCGATCAATCGCAGTGTATACCTTCCAATCAGGCGAACCAGCCGTCTACTACAGCAACACCAGATGCTTCGGCCCCAGCAGCGGCTCAGTTGCCTAACCAGTCTGATCCACGGACAGGCATTTCTTCCTCTGACCAAACCGTGTCCTCTTCCAGTCAAACATCAGGCAACGCTGCTAACACCCCCTCGACTAATGCTTCCGCTGTGCAAGCGGCTGATTCCGCCAACACCAACCGCCAAACCAGCTCGTATAACCAGGGCAGTGCCTATGGCGATGTACTCTCACAAGGGGGCGCTACGACCGGTGGTTTTGCCCGTCAGCAAGTTTTAGCGGCTAACAATCCTGATGACTATCGAATGGTTAGCAGTCGGATCAGCTCTAACGAAGAGCGCTCCAACTACAGAAGCGGTGCTAGCCTGAATGGCAACATGGGTTCAACCATGAGTTCTAACGATTCCACGCGTTCTACCACAGGTAATCAACCTTACAACCAGTCGTCATCTTCTGCGGCAAGCACTACGATCGCGCTATGCCCCAATGGTGTAACGAGTCCTCAATCAGTCACACCATCAACCCGCCAAGCGCCCAGTCAGCCTAACCTCGATACACAGCCGTCGTCATCCCAACAGGTGTCGCCACAGCAACCAACGGGTAATGAAACCCGTCAATCTCCCGCAGATGATAACAGCGGCAGAACCCGGTAGTATCGACACGATCGCAGCGTAAAGGAACAGCTTGCCTTGCGCCGCGATCGCGTTACGAGTCTCAATGCCGTCTAGAGCTAATCTAGACGGCACTTTTCATGCCTTCAAAACATAATGGCTGGCCTGGAAAGAAGTTTAGTAAGATGGATCGCTCATTAGTGAGTAGAAACGCGCATCTGCGGTTGCCGCTCAGCCTACTCATCCACATGGGTGAAGTCATACATTCGTTTGGCACGCGACTCTAGAACCAGGTACAGTCGGGATGGGATGCGAGAAGAGATGAAACTCAACCGTTTAGTCGGTATGGGCCGCTGATCGCCTGTTTATCTATGGAGCGTGGTTTAGTGCAACTGGGAGCATACTTGCTCAAGCTCAGCGCGATCGCGCTAGCCTGCTTTCTTTCAGGTAGGCTAACGGGTTTTGTTACTCATTTGCCTTTAGAAGCATCGCCCATTTGGTTTCCGGCGGGCATTGCGCTAGGTGTCTTGCTTTTAGGCAATCGTCATGCGTGGGTGGGCATTAGTCTGGGAGGCTTTTTGCTGGCGTTATCCGCTGGGGCCGCATGGATCGTAGCAGCCGTGGCCGCTTTTGGCATGACGGTTGGCGCGATCGTGGGTAAAGTCCTGCTGCTACGAGCTGGTTGCTCCCTGGCCTTAAACAGTCTGCGAGATACCCTGAGTTTTCTGGCACTGGCCGTTGTTGTCTCGCCAACGCTAAATGCTACCATCAGTACGCTAAACGCCTGTGCGGCTGGCCTTCAGCCCTGGCAACGGTTTGGTACCCATTGGTGGGCGATCGCGCTGGGTGACGGGATCGGCATTTTAGTCATGACGCCGCTCCTTTTGGTCTGGTTAAGCCAACCGTTGTCAAAGGCAAACGTATCCAAGCAGAACAGTCCGCTTTGGCAACGCCTGGTCACAGTCGGAAAGCAGCCGTGGCAGCACAATAAACTTTTTCGGTGGCGCGTTTTTGAAGCACTGGTCTGGATCACATTGCTGATTACGCTCAGTTGGCTTGTGTTTTGTGCGCCGATACAGGCCGGAGTGCCGCGCTACCCGTTGGAATATCTGCCCATCGCGTTGATGATTTGGGCTGCATTGCGGTTCGGGCAACGAGGCACTGTACTGAGCGGCTTCATCGTCTCCTGCTTTGCGTTTTGGGGGTTAGCGCAACAGCAAGGCCTACTGTTGATGGATGCGAACGGGGATACAACGCAGGCGATTTTTCTACTGCAAGCGTTTGTTGGGGTCACAATGGGCCTCGCGCTCATGCTGACGGCCACGATCGCCGAACGGCAGCACGCAGAGATTCAACTACGGTTTGCCGCCGATCGTGAACGCTTACTGGCTGAAACCGCGCAACGCATTCGGCGATCGCTAGATTTAGAAGAAATCCTTCACACGGCCGTGGCCGAAGTCCGGCAGCTTTTACAGGCCGATCGAGTGTTCATCATGCGCCTGGATGCGTCGGATCATTGTCTTGCTGTAGCAGAGTCCGTGGCTCCCAATTGGGCCTCCGTGCGAGGATGGATCGCGGACCAACGGGTAGCACAAGCGATTGAGACACTCTTCAAACAGGAATCTCTGGAACAACCGTGCAGTATCAAACCCATTAAAGCCATCAACGATACAACGCATGTTGAAGACCCTCCACTATTGGTTGAATACCATCACTACTGCCAGGTAAAAGCAAGCATTGGCATTCCCATTATGGTGTGCAACAGCATGTTTGGCATTCTGATGGTCAATCAATGCTCCGCACCCCGCTACTGGCAGCCGCTAGAAATTAATTTACTGAAACAACTGGGTACTCAGGTTGAAATTGCCATTCAGCAGGGGCAACTCTATCAGCACCTACAAACCCTTGCAGCTAGCTTAGAAGGGCAAGTCCAGCAGCGCACGGCTGAATTGCAAGAGCGTATGCAAGAGCTACAAAGCTTGAATCAGGTCAAGGACTTGCTGCTGCATGCCGTTGCTCATGATTTACGCACCCCAGTGCAGGGTATGCTCATGGTGCTAAAAAGTTTAAGAAGCAAAAATAGCGGCTGCGAGGCTATGCCGGTACCATGCGTCAAGGTCGATCGCATGATTCAAAGCTGCGATCATCAGCTCAACCTGCTCAGTGCGTTACTAGAAGGCCACACAGACGATAAGCCTGCAACCGTGCTCCAGTGTCAGCCCATTCACCTGCATCAGGTTGTAGATCAGGCTTTGGTTAACCTCAAGTTGCTGTTTGAGGAAAACCAGGTCAACCTCAAGCAGCAATTCTCACCGGACTTATCTCCTATCAATGCCGATCCGTATCAACTCCAGCAGGTTTTTGAGCACTTACTGCGAAACGCGGTCAAACACAACGCGCCCGGACTAACTATTACCATCAACGCAACCATTGCCCCCTGTCCTGTTTCCGCTGCCCGTATTCTGTATTGCACCATCGCTGATGATGGGCAAGGGATGAGCCAAGATAAGTGCGATCGCCTCTTCAACCTCTACATTCGGGGAATCGATAATCAGCATCTGACAGGTATTGGGTTGGGATTACATCAGTGTCGGCAAACGATTGCAGCCCATAACGGACACATTGGCGTCATGAGCCACCCTGGTAAAGGCTCTCAATTTTGGTTCACGTTACCCCTGGCAGAACAGGCGCTGGAGGCAGGGCATGCTCCCTCAGCAAAACCCCAATGGCCTAGCCAAGTTGATGCCCACAGTGGGCGCAAAAGCGATCGCCAGGGGTAATGGCCGTCCCACACTGGCTACAAAAATTTCGCTGTTCGTCTGCCGTATGAGAGCCAGCAGTATTAGTTTGAGAGGCTTTAGACGCTGAGGGTGCGATCGGGTTCATACTCATGTGCATAGAACCCATCTGCATCGACATGGTGTTTCGATCCATCTGCATATTGCCCATCGTCATTGGCGGCATTGGAGTCATGAGCGGCATAGGCTGTATCGAAGGCATTGTGGGCCTAGAGTCCCCAGGCTTGTGTGCAACAGATTGAACCTGTAACGGTTGAGCTTCTGCCAAAGAGGGGGCCTCATTCAACACGCTCAAACGGCTGCCCTGAATTGATATAAACCACTCGCCCTGATCGGTATATAGCTTCACAACGAGTCCGATCGTCGATCGCAATACTTCTGGTGGTGCCGTCCAGGAACCCGTTTGAAACCCGCTACTGGACTGCTGCTGCTGCCCTGGATAGCTGCTAGCAACCGTCACCAGCGTTTGGTGCTGCACGTTTTCAAGGTAGACAGTCTGTCCAGAACCCAGGTCACAAAGGTATCCCATCGTTAGCACCGCACACTACAGCTCACTTCATCTCTATTGTGCCAGGGATATTTGCGCGATGGGTTGATCTTCTGTGCAAAGTCGCTTGCCTGCTGTGCTTACAAAAAGGACAGCAGGCTACTTAGAGACCAGCTACCAGTCAGCCGTTGCTAACGCTCAAAAATGGCACCCCGGCGCATCAGATCTGCTACAACAGCTCGCGTCAAACCCTGATTCCTGCCCATCAACGTCTGCTCAAAGATCGCACCCGCTAAGTTAACATCACTCAGGTCAGCCCACCGCAAATCAGCATTGCTCAAATTAGTGCCGTAAAGGTTTGCACCCGTGAAATCAGCCTTGGTCAAGCTCGATCGGCGCAAGTCTACGTGATTCAAAGAGGCGAGGTGAAGACTGGCATCGTCTAGCCTGCAACCAATCATGACTGCACGGCGCAAATCAGCATGGTTTAGATTGGCTTTCGTCAGATTTGCCCCGGTAAGATTAGCGCTTAGCACTTGTGCTCTTACCAAATTGACCCTCATCATGTCAGCACTCACCAGGCTTGCACCGTTCAAATTTGCATTCACCAGCATGGCACCTGCTAGATTTGCGTTGATTAAGCTCGCTTCTGATAAATCTGCATTCACCAAATTTGCTTGCGAAAAATTCGTCGCAATGAAATTGGCTCCTGCTAGTTTGGCAGAGCGCAGATCAAGCCCGCTTAAATTTGCGGTCGAAAAGTCTTTAGAAGGATTCAGGCCAGCAATCTTGGCAAGTTCAAAGAAATCGTCCGTTTCTGCCTCTACGATGCGCTGAATCAGTTCTCGAAGTCGCCTCAGAGATCTTTCACTAACCATGTTGTAAACTGCCCATTGAATGTTGGGCAGTAATCGAGGAACACATTTGGCTAAAACTACAGTGAAGTTTCAACCCGTTTCGCAATGACCTCAATGTTGCCCTTAATGCTGGCTGCTTACTCCCAATAGCACTACGGCTTAACGCTAAAACATGAATGCTAAAAAACCTCATGCTCTATTGTAGATGAGGTTTATTACAAATAAATTGTCAGGAAATGAAAAATTTGCGATCGCAAAATCGACGGCGATCAGTTCTCGCCTGTAATCAAGCTTTTTTCATGACTACAGAACTTACGCAGACCTCGGAGGTTTTCACCAAGCATCGTCACTGCATGTACTTGCTTAAACCTTTGAGGTTCTAGTCAGAATACGTAAGTCTACGACTAGAACAAAACTTGATCACTGAGCATCAGAGCAAATCTTGCTTGGAGACACTTATGAGAGAAAACGGTTAAGCAACGTCAAGCTCAGACTTTGCAACCCACATCTCAATTAATCGCTCAATCACGGCCTGCTTGGCGGGACTGATGCCCTCAGGCATCAAGCTTTTCATTAATGCCTCAACGTCAGACGCTTCATCTAAAAGCCTAGTTTGCCGACCTGATGGTAACGTCCCACGATCAGAAGGTGCAGTGAGGCGATCCAGGCTGTCAAATTGGCGATGTTCCGGTCGTAGCATGTTAATGAAAGGGGGTACGTTTCAAGCGGAAAGGCGCTAACCTTTCTCAGGACAAATGAGCGTGCATTTCAAAGACAAGACGAACTGCTAAAGACTGGTAGACAACAGCAAAATAGCCAACGCTACCTCTCATGCATCTTAGCGCTTCGACGCTTACAGTCAAGCGTGACATCACTAAAAGCAGTTGCCAGTTCTGGAAACCACTGATGCCTTATGCTAAACCCAGCCCTTGTCAGAGGCAATCCTCGCCAAATTTTTCTTTATCAGTCTTCATACTAGCAGTATGCCCAGATGAGCAGACGATAACATCACCCAACTAGTTGTAAACGACAGAAGCAGAATCTTCATACAGAAATTACGCTTACTGGTCAAGCGGCTCTTGTGTCCGGTGGGCGCTGTGGTCGTCGATCGCTTGGGCAATAAACCACTCCAGCCTGGAAATAAAGACAGGCTCAGCAAACTCACGTGCCCGCTCAAGACATGCTTGTGCAGAAAAGCGCCGCCCTTCAAATTGAACGATCGCGTTGCTTAAGCTTTCTACGGTAGGTTGCGAGAATAGTAAGCCTGTACGATCGTTGAGAATCACTTCCCGAAGGCCACTCAACGCGGAGGCAATCACAGGGACACCGTGCCCCATCGCTTCCACTGGGGCAAACCCAAAATCGGCATGCTGACACGGAAAAATTAAAGCTTTTGCATGGGCATAAACGTCGATCATGGCGTCTTCAGGCAGATCACCAAGCAAGCGAATCTGTGAACCAGCCAGGTGCTGAAGCCGTTCGCGATCGCTCCCACTACCCACTAGCCAAAGCGGACGATCAAGCTGATTACAAGCCGCAATGGCTAAATCAACCTGCTGGGTTTGGGTCAATGGCCCTACATATAAGTAGTAATCGTTTCCGGCTTCGCCACGACCTCGAACCTTAACAGGTGGTGGAATCACGGCAGTTGATCGACGATACAGTTTGCGAATGCGCCGCGCTGCCATTTCAGAATTGGTGACAAAGCGATCGACCCGTTGTGCAGTGTAGAAGTCGTACTGCCGCAGATGGGTTTCAGCCCAATGCTGATACCAGCGGCGATCGTGCTCTTTGGGGAGTAAATCCCACAGGTCACGGGGCGGAGTATGGCAGTAGCTAACGTGGAGCGTTTCGGCACGAGTAAGCACCGCTTTACTCAGGTACGCTCCAGACGACGAAAGGACTAAATCGTACTCGGACAAATCTAGCGCTTCCCAGCAGTAGGGCACGAATGGTCTCCACGCCTGGTAGTGGCGTGCAATGCCCGGTAGCTGCTGAGAGGGTGCTGTGCGAATATCCCAACCATCAAAAAGCGCGATCGCATCGCCTAATTGGGCGCGATCGACAAACGCTGTGTAGACGGGCGCATCGGGATACATCTGATGCAGCACGCGCAGCACGCGTTCGGCCTCGCCATATTCGCGGAGATGATCATGAACCAGAGCAACTTTCATGCCAACTATCCTTTGCGATCGCGCTAACAAGCACGGGAGAAAGTGAGGTCATTGTCGTCTCAGCTTACCTGTCATTCACACTCATCAAGCTTAGGGCGCGTTAGCAATTAAGCTCAGAACCCTTGAGGTATCAGCCTTACCGCGCCCGTCCTCACAAACCAGACTAGTGGTTGGCGCTCAATCGAACTCAACAACCTTTGCAGAGAGGCTTGGGCGTGCTGTCTGGTGTCTACCCGTTTCAAGTGGGGAGCAATCCGCTCATGCAACCGATTAAACTGTTCCCCCCAGGCTTGAACCTCTTCGCTTGAAACACTTGCGGCGGCTGTCCTTAGAACTGAACTGAAGCCTGGAGTCATTAAATAGGACTTACGTAGTCGCCCCCTAAATTCCCCAATGCTGGGGGACTTTGAGTGCTTGCTCCCCCAAATTTGGGGACTGGGGGGCTAGTTTTAGAGAATTTGCGTAAGTCCTGTTAAAAAACTTTTGTGCATTTCCTACCTAACCTTTCTAGCAATCTACAACTGTAGTACTAGGCGCGGTTTTACCTTCTGCCCTCAGCCTTTCATTTTGAGCCATCAGCAGACAGCCGTCAGCCAACCGTAAAACGAAAGCAAACTACAGCTTTCAACGCTCCACTGTCCCGCTTGCTTCTAAAAACCACTTTTCTGGTACACCCTTTCTGGTGTGCCTGGAAGGCCTTGGGGCTTACAACCAGCAACTTCTTTTACCCTCAGCCTTTTACATTCTGCCCTCAGCCTTTTGCCTTCTGCTTTTTACTATACCTGCCGTTGCGGTTGCTTAAGCAGAGCTGGCGTTATATCATCTGCCATAGTTAAATACGGTTTTCCGACTGAATATTAGGTGTATAGGTATCAGGAGTATGGAAATGAGATCTGTCTTAGTGAATGGTCGGCTCTCGATCAAACGCTTTGGGCTACTGGCTATAGCCTCATTGCTGATCGTTTTAACGGTGACAAGCCTGCTGCAACTAGCAACTCCTGCCCAAGCTCAAACAGCGCCAACGACTCCAGCACAAACAGTGCCAGCACAAGTAGCACCTGCACCATCAGCTCAACCGAACAAAGCCACTGATGCAGTCTTGGACTGGAATGCTACTGCGCTGAGTGTCTTACCCGCCCCACCCGCTCCGCAACAATATCGCGGTTTGGCGATCGTGCATGCAGCCATTTTTGATGCAGTGAATGCAATCGATCGCCGCTATGCCACTTATGCAGTTGAGGTTAAAGCACCTGCGGGAGCATCGGCTGAGGCGGCCGCCGCAACAGCAGGACATGACGTGCTTGTGCGCCTTTACCCGTCTCAACAAACAGCGTTTGATGCGGCGTTGACAACTTCACTAGCAAAAATTGCGGCAGGGCAAGCAAAAGAGGATGGCATTAAGGTTGGTCAGGAAGTGGCCGAACAATTAGTTGCCCTTCGTAGCAAGGATGGAGCCGATCAGAAAGGAACGTACAAGGCAGAATCGCGTCCTGGCATCTGGCAACCCACACTGCCTGCTTTTGCTCCTGCCTTGCTGCCCCAATGGGGTACGGTGAAACCGTTTGCGATTCAACGTGCGGATCAGTTTAAAATTGCTGCACCATTGCCATTAAATAGCAATGCGTATGCCAAAGAATTGAATGAGGTCAAACGCTTAGGCGGACGAAACAGCACTGCCCGCACACCTGACCAAACAGCCGCAGCCATCTGGTCACCAGCCCCCCCTGCTGTCATCTGGAATGCAGCGGCGCGTGCGGCGGCGATCGCCAAAGGTAATACGCTGATCGAGAATGCTCGCCTGTTTGCGCTCCTCAACATTGCAGGCGTTGATGCTTACATTGCAGGCTATGACGTGAAGTACAAGTACAAGCTCTGGCGACCTGTAACTGCGATTCGCAATGCAGATACCATTGGGAATCCTAACATTACTCCTGATCCTACATGGGAACCACTTATTGTTTCGCCAGCCCACCCCGATTACATCTCTGGGCACTGTGTGACCGCAGGTGCAGCCGAACGCATTCTTCAAAACTTCTTTGGCAATGACGCTGTTAACGTCAGCATTATCTTTCCAGCCAATGTAGGCGTAACACGCAGCTTTAGCACCTTTTCACAGATTGCTAAAGAACTGGGAGAGGCCCACATTTGGGGTGGTGTACATACCCGCACGGCGGATTCGCAAGGCGATGTGTTGGGCAAGCAAGTAGGCGATTATGTCTTCAACCATGCCCTGCTTCCCTTAAAAGGCTAGCGAGTCGTCGAAAAGTCCATACCAAAAGGTAGCCATTGCTGGCGGTATGTGCTGTTAGCAACGGCTCGTACATGATTAGCGATACAGCCATTCAAGGTATGGTTACATTCACCGGATCCTATATTCCATACCCTGAACCCGCAGTCATCCTGGCTATAGCTTGTAGCGCGACCCGTTGTTGAACTGACGGGTTAACTCTAGCGATGTCAACGGGCGCAACGTCTTCACCTGTTGATCGGCGATCGCGTCTTCTTCGTCACATTGCCGCTTAAGTTGGCGAACCGTCTCTTGTCCTGCGCCAAACAGCAAACCAATGACACCCCCAATGATGAGATAGTCTTGCTTCAAGTTTCGATAGAGGTCACTTGAGTAAGGGCAGGGGGCCAGATTTAGCATGACCAAACCCAATCCAACCCCAACGGCTGACGTTACAACACCCGAAAAAACAATGCGTCTCGTGTTCATTTGGGTTCTCCTCGCAAGACTAATCTCGCGACGTGTGTATGGCGTACTGAAAGTTTTCCCAGACAGAGTGGCGTTCTACCAATCGATCGAATGCACGCTCTTGCTTCAGTGAATGCTAGCTTTTGCTTTGATTATGGCAAGCTTTTGCGAAATACTATAGCAGATGAAAAAACCTGTAATATTTCGTTTGAGACTGCAATCGCCATTGCAATCAAAGCGCCCTTCTATCCTCCAGGTTTGGTGGAAGTGAGTCTCTTCAGCTTCTCAAAAGCTCGGAAATCGGGGTCTCTTCACGCGGCAGTCTGTTCCAGCACAAAAGCAGAAAAAAAGACCGCGATCGCGGTCTTCAAGCCATTCATCTTATAGAGCCTTTGCAACGGATTTTTTGGTTAACTGAGTGGTTCACCCTGAATCCTTCGAGTGGCTTCTGGCTGCGGTGCTTCACTCATGCCATCATGGGATGCTTCAGGTTCGGCATGAGGAGGCGATCCATCGGGCGGCTTGTTTCTGTTTGGCCGTGATCTGTCGAGGAATTGAGTTTCCAGAGTTTTAATTACCACATAAAGGACTGGTACGAATAGAAGGCTGAGAAACGTCGCGACGAGCAGACCACCAAAGACCGCCGTGCCCAACGAGTGACGAGAGTTTGCCCCTGCCCCAGTTGCCGTGACGAGTGGAAAGAAGCCAACGAGTGCCGCAAAGGCTGTCATCAAAATGGGACGGAGCCGTTCTTCTGCTGCTGTTAAGGCCGCCTGAACGATCGACTGACCCTCCTCACGCGCCTGGTTAGCAAATTCCACAATCAGAATGGCGTTTTTACTGGCAAGACCGATCAGCATGACGAGCGCAATGTTGCAGTAAACATCATTCGACAGGGTTGGATCAATAAATCGCCGTAGGGCAACAGCACCCAGCGCACCCAAAATGGCTAATGGTACCGTGAGCAAAATAATCATGGGATCGATGTAGCTCTCATACTGAGCGGCTAGCACCAGAAACACCATGATGATGCCAAACAAGAAGATCAACGGCCCCAGACTTCCAGCCGCAATTTCTTGCCGGGTCAAATCTGCCCACTCAAACTTGATCCCCGGTACGGCTAGTTTTTTGAACGCATTGCTAATGGTCTCGATCGCTTGACCGCTACTGTACCCTGATGACTGCGTGCCTTGCAGCAAGATGGAACGATAGCCATTGAAGTGAGAAATGACGGCTGGCCCTGTAAATGGCTTAATCGTCACTAACTGATCCAGTGACACCATATTGCTGGTGCCCGTCGTGCTGCTCGATCGCACATAGATTTGTTTGAGATCTTCTGGCTTACTGCGGTACTGCGCGTCTAACTGCACATAGACCTGGTAAAAGCGCGGGCCTAAAACAAACTGGTTCACATACGTTGAACCAATGCTGGTACTCAGTGCAGTCAACGCGTCATCGAAATTCACGTTCAGGGCATTCAGTTGATCTCGATTGATGTCAATTTCGTACTGTGGGGTATTGGCACTGAATTGGGTAAACGCTCCTGGGGGCTGAAAGATGCCGCTCTGATTGGCTTCTTTCAGAATATCTTGAGCATTGGCAGCAAATTCCTGGAACGACAGGCGACCATTCGTGGTATCCTGCACCTGCATGTTAAAGCCACCCAACGGACTAAATCCTGGAATGGCGGGAGGACTAGACCCAACGGCTGTTGCACCCGTAATTTTGCCAGCGAGTTCGCCATTCAACTTTTTAAGAATGGCTGCAACCGTTTGGTTGGCCTTGGGACGATCGTGCCAGGGCTTGAAATGGGCAAAAAAGATCCCCTGATTCGCCGCATTACCGTTAAACCCAGCACCGCTAATTTCGGCTGTAGACTCAATCTCTGGCACACTCACCACCGATTGATGCACCTGATCCAAAATATCGCGTGTGTATTGTAGTGAAGCAATGTTCGGCCCCTGCACAAACCCCAGCACAGATCCCTGATCTTCGGCTGGGACGAAACCCGCTGGCACCACGCTGAACATGAAAACGGTGCCGACCAGCCCCAGGGCAAAAATGCCGATCACTAAGTAACGCAGCCGAATTAAATACTCCGTTGTGCGGATGTAGCGATCACGCACCCAGCTAAAGCCCCGATTGAATTTGTTAAAAAACCAGCCTAAAGGGCCACTGGCCTCCTGCGGTGGTCGCAGCAAGATGGCCGCAATACTGGGGCTAAAGCTCAAGGCATTAAAGGTGGAAACGGCGATCGAAAACGCAATAATCAACGCGAACTGCCGATACAGCAAACCCGTCGCACCAGGGAAAAAGGCAACGGGCACAAAAACCGCCATCAGCACCAGCGAGGTCGAAAGAATGGCTCCCGTGAGTTCATTCATCGCCTCGTAGCTGGCTTGCCGGGCCGTCATGCCCTCGTTTTGCATCTTCGCGGCGACGGCTTCCACCACCAGAATGGCATCATCTACCACCAATCCGGTTGCCAGCACCAGCCCAAACATCGTCAAACTGTTGATGGAAAAGCCAAACACTTTGGCAAAGATCATCGCGCCGATTAACGACACGGGAATGGCGATCGTCGGAATGATCGTAGCCCGCCAGTCTTGCAAGAAGACGAAAATCACCAGAATCACCAGCACAATTGCCTCTGCCAGCGTAATGATGACTTCCTTATTCGACTCTTCAATAAAGCTCACCGTATCGTAGACCAACTCTGTTTCGATGCCCGGTGGAAAGCTTTGCTTCAGCTCTTCCATCTTGGCGGCCACTTGTTTTGCCACATCCAGCGCATTACTGCCGGGTAGCTGATACACCCCTAGCGCCACGCCAGGTTTGCCGTTGATTTTCGCAGAACTGCTGTAAGACTGTGCGCCTAATTCAACGCGTCCCACATCTTTCAGCTTTGTCTGGGTACCATCACTGCCCACTTTGATGACAATATTCTCGGCATCGGCAACGCTCTTAAACTGCCCCTGTAGCTTGAGTGGAATTTGGAACTGTTGCCCCTTGGGCGCAGGTTCAGACCCGATCGATCCACCACCCACTACCACATTCTGGGCTTGGATCGCACTCACTACATCGTTAACAGCAATTTTGCGGCTAGCCAGCGCATTGGGGTCAAGCCAGAACCGCATGGCATATTGAAGCTGCCCAAACACGTTTGTTTGACCAACGCCTGGAATCCGCGCCACTTCATCTGTGACGTAAAGGTCAACGTAATTACTAATGAAGGTCGCATCATATTCATCATTCGGCGAAAAGAAGCCATAAACCACCAGAATACTGGGAGAGGCAGTTTTCACCACAATGCCCTGCTGCTGAACCGATGAAGGTAACAACGGTGTTGCCTGCTGCAAGTTATTCTGCACGTTTACCTGGTCTTCATTGGGCTTGGTATTCACCCCAAAAAAGGCCGCAATATTGCTGGAGCCTGCCACACTGGTCGAGGAAAAATACTGCATGTCGCGGGTGCCGTTCAGCTTCCGCTCAATGGGAGTGGTCACGGTCGTCTCGATCGTTTCTGGATCAGCACCAACGTAGCTGGCCGTAACCTGCACCTGAATGGGCGCAATTTGGGGCACATATTCAATCGGCAAGAGCGGCAAACTCACCGCTCCGAGCAACAAAATGACGATCGTGCAGACCGTTGTCAGCACCGGACGTTTAATAAACGTATCCGCAATGGATAAAATCACAGTGGCTGCCTCTTAACAACTGAAATCAACAAACTAGACTCAACTAACTGGCGGCATTGGTGGGTGAGGCACCGGAAGCACCACCTGCTTGAGGCGTAATCGGTGCACCATCACGCAATTTAGCCACGCCAGACACAATGACCCGATCGCCTGGTTTTAGCCCTTTCAACACCTGATAGGATTGCCCCTGAATATTCCCCAACGTGACGGGCAGTTGGTGCGCGATCGTCTGACTCTTCCCCTTGTCATCCGTTTTGTCTTCGGCCACAAACACAAAATTTTGCCCCCCGATCGGCGTTACGGCTGTCGCAGGCACCATGACCCCTGGCTTGGTTGCCCAGATCACCCTCGCCCTGACATATTGCGCATCCCGTAGTTTCTTACCATCGTTTGGAAACCGCGCGCGCGTGAGAATGGACTGATCTGCCGCATTGGCCTGTGAAGCGACAAAATATAGCTTTCCTGTACCCAATCGCTCGCCACTGCTGGGGTCAAGCAACTCAACCGTTAGCCCTGTGCGCACCTGCCCGGCCTTGCTCAGCGGCACCGGAATTTGCAGATCAAACGAGTTGTTTTGGTTGATGGTGGTGAGAGTTTGCCCTGCCGTGACGTAGTCCCCTGGCTTGAGTGTAATATTGCCGACTGAGCCTGAGATGGGTGCCACCACCCGTTTGTAGTTCAAGCTCACCTGAGCGGTATCCAAATCAGACTGTGATTTACTGACGGTTGCATCGGCCTGGTCAACGGCAGCCTGTTGCGCACTTGCCTCATCCTGATTTTGCCTTACCGTCGCCAGAGCCGTTTTTTCAGTCGTGGCATATTGATCGGCAGTTGCTGCGCCGACCGCACCCTCTCTGTAGAGCTGCTGATAGCGGCGATTATTGACCCTTGCCAGTTCATATTGCGCTTGAGCCGAAGCTAGAGCCGACTTTGATGCCTGAAGTTGCTTTGCTGCCGTATTTCGAGCCGCAAGATTAACCCCGATCGTAGACTGGGCACTCCTAACCTGCGAAAGCGTATCGTCTGGATTGAGAATGAAAATGGGGTCACCTTGATCAACCCTTGCGCCAGGTTGCACCAAGATTTGTCCAATGCGTCCCTGAATTTGCGGCACAAGCTGCACCGTATTTTCTGCCTGTAGCGTGCCAATATACTCAATGCTGTCCTGTAGGGTGCCATTCTGCAAGGTTTGCACCTGCACTTGAGAGGGCGGCGGGCCACTCGCTTTAGCAGCACTGTCGTTTTTACTACAAGACGCTGTACTTAGAGACAGCAAGAGTAATGCACCAAGGAATGGGTATCGTTGCACGCTAACCTCCAAATATGAAAAAGCTCACGAGCCGTTGGTCGAGACACATGGCTAAAGGGCGATGAAATGTCGCAAGGGCGATCGCATACTAAACGATAGAAACCAATAGGACTTACGCAAAAGCGGTCATCTTTCGCCCCTTAGCCCCCAATTCATAGCCCTTGGGCATACCCTTCGGGAAGCAAGCTACAAGAAAGGGAGAACCGAGCCAATTAGCCCCCCAGAATTAGGGGTTTGGAGGCAAATGCGTAAGTCGTAATCAATTGAAACGTAGCGTTATAGCCATAGAGACTTGCTTAACTTCAACGGTGTCGAACAAGTTAAGCCTGTGAAAGCTTGAGTTGTGATCCCCTCGTCTATACATCAATATCACTGCTATCCAGCCAAGCTGAATCAGTCAGAAAAAGACATATGGCGATTGTTGTGCATTGGCTGAAAAATTGCCTCATCCGATAGGGTAGCAATTGTGCTGACTATATTTGTTAACGACAAACGTTTGCTATCTACTTTGAGACGGATTTTAGAAAGAGGTTCTCTAGAAACCAGGCTCCTACTTCCTACTGGTATCCAATTCAAGCAAGCTCCAGCTTCCTTCTCGGTGGGTCACACCGCTTAACCTGACTCAGCTCTGTCTAAACGCAACGAGTTGATCGCGTCCGCAAAAACCACGATCGCGGTACGAATGACGATCGCGAGTTCTGGATCAGCTACGATCCGGTCTGCATTAAGGTTTCGACCCAAAAGCGGCACATCAATCGAGGCGTCAGGAACGATTTGCCCCGACATTACAGTCAAAATCTCGACTAAAGACGCTTGGGCATGGGTCGCGCGAGGTGAAGCGTTAAAAAGAGCGATCGGTTTACCGACAAACTCTTCTCCACTTACCAGCCAATCCAGTGCATTCTTCAATACCCCCGGTACACCATGCGCATATTCAGGGCTGCAAAGCAGCAGTCCATCGCATCCACGCAGTTGCTGTCGCAAACGGGTTACAGCTAGCGGTTCATCCGGCTCAAGATCAGGATTAAAGTGGGGCAACGCACCAAGCTCGCCATACAGGCGAATTTTCACATCATCAGGTGCTAAGACGATCGCAGCTTGCAGCAGGGCCGTGTTAGATGATTGCGCCCGCAAACTTCCTGAAATAGCCAGAATTTGTATGAGTTGAGCGTCAGGCTGCATGTGGGTTAGCCCATGAAGAGAAGCTACATCCAACGGATAAAAGCAAGCTGTAACGCTCGTTTGCACCAGTAGATGATCGATATGACTTTTATGATAGAGGGTTCCTTGTTAACAGGAATGGGGAGCGGAGAGGCAGGGGAAGCAGGAAAGCAGGGGGACAAGCAAAGCTCAAAACTTCCTTTTCTGCCCTCTGCCTTCTGCTCTCTGCTTTGAGTCATGAAAACAAAGTTTGACTGACAGATATTGTTTTTTGTAATTTGATTCGCTATAGTCGTTTCATTACAACAGCGGAGAAAACAATATGCTGTCACGTCAAATTGGTACAGATGGTGCGACGGTAGGGGCGATCGGGTTGGGTTGTATGGGCATGTCAGACTTTTATGGGCCTGCCGATCGAGAAGAAAGCATCGCTACGATTCATGCGGCACTCGACGCGGGTATCACGTTGCTCGATACGGGCGACTTTTACGGCATGGGGCACAATGAGCTACTTCTGCACGAAGCCCTTGCTGGAAGACGACGGGACGATGTGTTTATTGGAGTCAAGTTTGGAGCGCTACGATCGCCCGATGGCAGCTTCATTGGTTTTGATGGTCGTCCAGCCGCCGTCAAAACCTTTCTGGCCTACACCCTGAAACGCCTGGGAACCGATTATATTGACCTCTATCAGCCCGCTCGACTTGACCCAACCGTGCCCATTGAAGACACCATTGGGGCGATCGGCGAAATGGTGCAAGCTGGCTATGTCCGGCACATTGGGTTATCAGAAGTGGGTGCAGAGGTGATTCGGCGGGCGCATGCTGTACATCCCATCTCCTGGCTGCAAATTGAGTATTCGCTGCTGAGCCGGGGCATTGAAGCTGAGATTTTACCCACGGTGCGTGAGTTAGGCATTGCCGTCACAGCCTACGGGGTGCTGTCACGAGGATTGTTGAGCGGTCATTGGTCAAAAGAACGATCGGGCACTGCGCAAGACTTTCGGGGGCATCTACCCCGCTTTTCGGGCGACAATCTCGATCGCAATTTGTCCCTGGTGGAGGCGCTGCGAGAAATTGCCCAGGCTCAGAATGCTACGGTCGCGCAGGTAGCAATCGCCTGGGTGCTGTCACGCGGTAATGACATCATTCCCTTGATTGGTGCGCGGCGGCGCGATCGGTTAGAGGAAGCTTTGGGCGCACTGAATCTACAATTGAGTGAGGATGATCTGGCTCAAATTGAGGCGGCCATTCCGCCAGATGCTGTGGCAGGCGATCGCTATGATCCGGGTCAAATGGCACTGCTCAATAGCGAGAACGTGTAATCGAGGGAAAACAACCGTTGAGTGATGTAGCGCTAACACCAGAGCGGATTCTTGATGCCGCAGAAGAAGTCTTGCGGCGGTATGGCCCCGCGAAAACAACGGTTGTAGATGTGGCTCGCTTTCTAGAGGTGAGCCACGGTACCCTTTACCGTCACTTTCCCAGTAAGGCGGCGTTGCGTGATGCGGTCGCAGAACGGTGGTTGCATCGGGTTGCCGCGCCGCTATCAGCCGTTGTTACCGATCAGGGGTCTGCGATCGAACGGTTGCATTGCTGGTTTGAGCTATTGATGAAGCTGAAACGGCAAAAAGTATTGGATGATCCAGAACTGTTCGCCACCTACGCGGCGATCGCAGAAGAGGCGCGAGACGTGGTGCAAGCGCACGTTCGTGACCTGATACAGCAACTCACTCAAATCATTGAAAGTGGCATTGCTAGCCAGGAGTTGATGGTTACAGATGCCCATGAGGCGGCAAAAGCTCTCTTTAGCGCGACGGTTCGCTTTCATCATCCCGTCCATGCCCATGAATGGAGCCATCCCTCGATCGATGCTGATTTTGCGCACGTTTGGCAGTTAGTGCTAGTCGGTCTGATCACCGATCGAGCCAATGCTTTACACGAATGACCTGTCAGTGGGATCACGCGGCTTTAGTTTGTTAACGTTAGTTTGTTGAACTGCCTCGTTCGCTGACAAACAATCGATCGACTTACGCCTACAAAATGAAACCGAAAAAGCATCATCACCATGCCACCTCTGAAAATGCAGAGAACCATCTTTCAGGAGTAGATATTAAAAAGAAAGATCTTAAGAAGAAAGATCTCAAAAAGAAAGACAAGAAGGAGAGTCAGCCAGACGCACAGCAGGAAGCACACAAGCCAGCCAGACTCCAACTCAGGGAGCGAAGAATCTTTCATCACATCTCTGAAGCAGAGGGCAGTTCCAAGCTGTCTAATAAAACCTATGAAAAAGAGCTGGCTAATCTCCAGATAGAGCTGGTGAAGATGCAATATTGGGTCAAGCAAACGGGCACCCGTATTGTGATTCTGTTTGAAGGACGAGATGCAGCAGGCAAGGGTGGTACCATCAAGCGCATTACAGAACCTCTCAATCCGCGTGGTTGCCGCGTGGTGGCACTGGGTACACCCAGCGATCGCGAAAGAACAGAATGGTATTTTCAACGGTATATTGCACATTTACCCGCAGCAGGCGAAATTGTGTGTTTCGATCGCAGTTGGTATAACCGTGCTGGGGTTGAACATGTGATGGGTTTTTGCACCGATGAGCAATATCAGGAATTCATGCAAACCTGCCCAGAGTTTGAGCGCATGTTGGTGCGATCGGGCCTCATTCTGCTGAAATACTGGTTTTCTGTGAGCGACGATGAGCAAGAACGACGATTTCAATCGCGCCTGACCGATCCGGCCCGTCGCTGGAAGCTTAGCCCAATGGATTTGGAATCGCGCGATCGCTGGGTCGAATTTTCTCAGGCTAAAGACGCCATGTTTGCCCATACTAATATTCCCGAAGCGCCCTGGTTCACAGTGGAAGCCGACGACAAAAAGCGTGCCCGCCTCAATTGCATCAGTCACATTTTGAGCAAAATTCCCTACATTGATATGACACCAGAACCATTAGAGCTACCAAAACGCAGGAGTGCCCCCCACGATTACGTGCGCCCACCCCGCAACGAGCAATTTTTTGTGCCTCAAGTGTATTGAGGCACCGTTGAATTCGCCTTAAAGGTTGAACTTGCTTTGAAATTTAGATCCAGGGTTCGTCATCATCCGGCTCAGGAGCTTCTGAAGGAGCCTTTTGGGGCTGACTTGGGCTGCGCTTGGAAGGAGGTGGCTCGATCGCCGTTATCGTAGCCGCGTTTGTATCATCGATCCAGGGTTCATCGTCGAACCAGTCGCCATCGTCTTCTGCATTAGTGGGATCTGTGAGAGTTGAATCAGTGGTTGTAGACCTGGTGGTTTCTTCCTCTGCACTCGCTTTGCTTACCGAGTCCAAAGGATTGATCGGTTGCAGCGGTGAAGTCGCTGGCAAATCTGGTGTGACAGGTTCAAGGATTTCTTTCGCTTGCACGGTTAACGTTTGAATGCCGTCTTCAACCTGTTCACTCAAGCTGTGAAAGCCATCTTCAACGTGTTCACCAAAGGTTTGAGTGCGTTCTTTCATCCGATCAGCAAACACCTGGCTGTTTTCTCTTGCCTGTTCCACGATCGTCTGAGCTTCTTCTTGCCATTGCTCGTTGATGGTTTGAAGGGTCTCTTGTGCTTGCTGAGAGAGCGATCGCGCCCGGTCTTTTAACTGTTCAGTCAGGGATTGAAAGCGTCCTTTTGCCTGCTCAGTAGCGGCCTGCGCTTGCTTTGAGAGCGATCGTAATTCTTCAGTCGCCTGACTATAGTCTTCTTTCAACACAGATGTTGCTTTCGTTAGAGCCTGTTTGATGCCACTGTGGTACACCTCAAGCGTTTGACCCGCCGCATCCGTCACCAGCACTCGTTTACGCCCAATGCTCAGTATTTTGGTTGGGGGTAACTGATAGAGATCGCCTGCAATGCCAGCCCAGCCGCTAGAGGCGAGTAAGTAGTGGCTGATCGCGCCTGTTTTGAGATTAAACAAGTAATCCGTGATTTTGCCAATTTTGTTGCCAGTATCACTCCAAACCTCGCAATGGAGCAGCGTTTCAAGCTGGCGCACTTTTGTTGCATCCGTTTCTTCGGGCTGGTTTTGGGTCAAAAGACCGTTAGACCCCAACGTGCTGATTTGAGCGAGCTTAAAGGCGGTTTTCTTCGCTCCAAAAGCACCCCCTTTGCAAACAAACCCCAACACTCGATGGGCAGAGGGATACATCCACATCACCTCCACTCGTCCCAGTTCTTCCATTGTGGCGCGATCGAGCACTAGCTGATTGAGCAAGTCGCTCTGCCGGATTCCGTCTGGTAAGGTTGTCATCGTGCCCCTTGCGCCTCCTGGTTGCAAACGGTATACATCCAGAATTTGGTATCAGAATTTGGTGTATGTCTCTTGATTTTATGCCGCCAGAAGCAGAGTTGTTGACAGAAGCTGCCTCGATCGCTGTTACAAGGCACATCAAACGTGAGCCAGTCCTTACGCCGCTTGCGCAACAGGCTATTCAAACGGCTTACGTATCTCAAGGCGGTGGATCACCCATACTGCTACTGCACGGGTTTGATAGTTCTCTTCTAGAGTTTCGTGCCCTGCTACCGTTGTTGGCAGTGCAGCATGAGGTGTGGGCGGTTGATTTACTGGGGTCTGGGTTCACAGAGCGGTTACCTCACCTGGCGATGAATCCTACAACAATCAGGCAGCATCTGTACGCAACCTGGCAGCAATTGATCCATCGACCGATTGTCCTGGTGGGTGCCTCGTTGGGTGCTGCGGTGGCGATCGACTTTGCGCTGACCTACCCAGAGTGTGTCAGCCGTCTCGTACTGATTGATAGCGTGGGCTTTTCGGGCAGTTTTCCCGTGGGGCAATGGCTCTTTCCGCCGATCGATTACTAGCCGCACGGTGGCTCGTGATTCGCAAGCGAGCGGCGTTGCAGGCGTTGAGCGCGATCGCTCCACCCAATCTGGCGCTAATTGATACGGTGCGTTGTGCGCTGTTGCATCAGGCAATGCCGGGGTGGGATGAGGCCATTATCAGCTTCACGAAAAGCGGTGGTTACGCCAATTTGAGCCAGCGGATTGAGCAGCTTTCGCAGCCAACGTTAGTGCTTTGGGGCGAGCACGACGATGTACTGGGGCTTGAAGATGCTGGGAAATTTCAGCAAGCGATCGCCCAGAGTCAATTGGTTTGGATTAAGCAAGCGAGGCATGCACCGCATCTGGAACAACCAGAGGAGACAGCCCACGCCATCTTGGCCTTTTCTCGTAAAGAGATGTAACAAAGACACATAATCTACACTTATTCCATCGGAAAATGCATGTATGCAAATCCGGTGCATCTTGCGGTGTGACCTTTATTCCTTAGAACGGTATACACGAGGCTTTGAACAACGGGCATTTGCGGCGTGCTCTAGACTACACGCAAATTTGGTTGAGAGGTGTTAACAAGAGATGAACTTGGGGTTAGCACTCTGACCCTGGTTAACTTTGAAGGTTCGCTCTGTTGAAAGGCTTTGCTTTTCGAGTCAGTAGTGGGTTAGTCCCGTTCGGATCAAATTTGTTGATGCTACTTTACATCGGTGTGAGGAGATTTCATGCTTGAGGCGATCGCGCGTACATTCTTTGGTCAACTATTCATTGCCTGGTTGCTGCTGGTACTGGGCGATTTTTTGTCTACCTTTTGCTATCACGTGCCAGAACACGTTTTTGGTCGTCTTCACCTCCAAACACACCATTCTGCCAAGAAAACGTTTCGTCACTACGCCATCTTGACAGCCAATCTACAAGTCCTGTTGGACGGCCTTTTGGGAGCGCTGCCATATCTGCTGATGGCAGTGGCGCTATGGTCTTCTTCACCGATCGGCGTTGTGGGTGGACTGCTATTTGGTCAGTTTCATGTCTGGTGGCGACACGTCAGCGCGTTAAGCTGGCAAACGCCAAAGCCAATCACATTCCTATGTCAGGTTCTCTTCATCACCACACCAGAGCAACACTGGCTGCATCACCAAAAAACCAATACGGGCTTTGGCGACATCTTTACCTTTTTTGACCAGCCTGCTAGAGCCTGGATGCGATTTCTACGCTGGCTCAGACTTTATCGACGGTATTTACCTGTTTGATCGGTTGTGATCTGGGTGGGGTTAGCTCAACCGCAGAGACGTGGAGGCGCGGAGAAACACTCTTGCGTTGCGGCTTAGTGTGCGTTTCTGTTTACAGGCGATCGACCGCTTGCAGCAACGACTCCACACTGGCATTGTGGTCTAAAAACGAGAACAGGTGTTTGTAGCGCAGTTGCCCAACTTTGTTCAGCACAAACTGGGCAGGAAGTGGTGCGCCGAGCGCCTGTCCGGTCTGATATGCCCGAAAGGTTTTGCCGCCTGGGTCGCTGAGTAGGGGCATTTTTAAGCCGAGATCCTGGATCACGATTTTGCTCTGGCGTGGGTCGGTGCTGGTAATCATCAACAGTTCCACGTCGCGATCGAGAAACGCTTCATACGCTTCGTTCAACGCTTTGATGTGTGGAAAGCAAAACGGGCAATATTGCTTTTCGGTAAAGATGCGCGTAAAAGCAAGCACCACAGGTCTGCGGCGACGAAAATCGGCCAGATTCACCGATCGTCCATTTGTGACATCCGGTAGCTCAAAATTGGGCGTGATCATGCCCTTAGCCAACGCGTTCGTTGCGGGAACAGGCAAGAAGTGGTTGAAAAACCGCTTGTTAAACAGTCCACTAAAGTCCGTAGACGTGAGCATGGGAGAGGAATCTAAGATAAAGGTGCCTTTAGCTCAATCTTAGAGGAAAAGACGGTCGTGATGCGTTTACGGTGCAACAAACCGATTGGACATTTAAGAGGATGTCTTAAATGCGACACATCAGTGAGCAACGGATAGGGAACGGATGCATCGGATGGTAAATTTCGAGCGAGAGCCACTAGCCATCCGTTTCATCCAGTATGAATCCGCTGCTAATCATACTTCTCAGACATCCTCTAAGCTGACCGCTGACCGCTGATAGCCAACCAAAATTTCGCTCGTCACAAGGATCATTCACTATGTTTGCCAGGTTACGAAGACTGATCGATCGCTTCTTTAGTAAGTCAAGAACGATTAATAATGAGCCGCTCAATAAAGTCAGCTTAATCGTTATTATTCTGATTGATATCTTTATTTTAATTAATGTTTTTACAGGGTTGAATGATATTAGTCAATGGCATTTAAGCCCCTCTGAGACATACCCCTGTTACGCAGAATGGCAAGACTATCGCACCCAAACCAAACCTGACAAAAACTACGAAATGCTGCGGCGATCGCTGTCCGATGATTTCAGAGATCGATCGCCGTTTCAGCCAGACTACCAGCGTGTAGAGAAAGGGCATCTTGGCAAGGTGTCTGAGATTTGTTTGCAGTATGCGGCGGTTAAAGACAAGCTGGATACGCCTGAAAACCAGCGGCTTTTAAACACAATTGCTCAAAAGCAAACCACGATCGCAGATCTTGAGCAAAGCAATCAGAAAATTCGCTCTCAGTATGACTCTACGCTGCTAGAAAAAATTGCGGGTCAGCCGCGAGAACAATCCATCAATACGGTTGGTGCAGAAAGAGCAAAGCAAACCTTGGAGCAGAATCAGCGCCAGATTGCCACATTTGAAAGTGAGGTTCAGACCCTTAAAACCAATCTGCTGACAAAGCCAGAAAGCGCTGTTTTTTTTGCGCTGCTTAACGAGAACGATCGCTTTAATACGGTAGAAAAAGGCTATCGGCAAGCGTCTTTCTGGTATCCCAGCATTCAATTTACGTTTCAGGCACTCTTTCTCTTACCGCTTATTTTTGCCGCCTTAGCCATTCATACGTCTGCTCAGCGGCGGGGCTATGGGCTAGTAGCTCTCATTAGCTGGCATTTGCTGGTTATCTTTTTTATTCCCCTTATCTTTAAACTGTTTCAATTTCTGCAAGTAGGGGTCATCTTCCAGTTTTTGGTTGATGTGATGACCGTTCTTTTCAGCGGTCTACTGTTTCTGATTAGCTATCTGTATATCCTGCTCATTCCTCTGATTGGGTTTGCGCTAATTAAATTTTTTCAGCGCATTGTGTTCAACCCAAAACGACAGGCTGCTGGCAGAGTGCAACGATCGCGCTGTCTGCGCTGTGCAAAAACGATCCGCCATCACGATAGCTACTGTCCACACTGTGGCTACGATCAATATATGGAATGTCAAGCCTGCCATGAACTGACCTACAAGCATTTGCCCCACTGTAAACACTGTGGACAGACTCCGGATCTGGATCGCGCTTAGCGAGTAGCACGATCGCCGTCGCTTATTTGTTACGCTTTTGTAACAAGCTTGTTTAGCGGGTGACGGTAATGTCTTTGCTTGAGGTTCGGCAGTTACACAAGTCCTACCGCGCTCAGGGCAAAATCATTCATGCGGTGCAGGATGTGTCGCTGCAGATTGGCGCAAAGCAGGTGCTGGCGTTTCTGGGGCCGAACGGGGCTGGTAAGACGACGACGATTAAGATGATTGCGGGGCTGGTGTTGCCCGATCGCGGGACGGTCAGCATTGCGGGGCGCGATCCACACCGGGATGCTCAGGCGCTGCGATCAGTGGGAGCCGTACTGGAAGGGAGCCGTAACCTTTACTGGCGGCTCACTCCAGCGGAAAATTTGGAGTATTTTGGGGTGCTGCGGGGTTTGTCTCGACGGGTCGCACGACAACGATCGCGGCTGTTGCTCGATCGCTTTGAGCTAAGCCACAAAAGTAAGACGAATGTGCAAAAGCTGTCGCGCGGGATGCAGCAAAAGGTGGCGATCGCGGTGGCACTGATCCACGAACCTCCCTTACTCTTATTGGATGAGCCAACGTTGGGTTTGGATGTGGAAGCTACTCAAACGGTGAAACGTCTGGTGCGCGAGATTGCTAGCGAAGGACGCGCTATTCTGCTGACAACTCACCAGCTTGATATTGCGGAGGAACTGTCCGATCGAGTTGCCATTATCAATCAGGGCCGTATCGTAACGGAGCAAGCAACCGAGGCTTTGATTCAGCAGTTTTCCAGAGCAGTGTATCGGGTAGAACTGCCAGAGCTACCGGACGATCGCGTCGCCAAGCTGCTGGATCTGGGCGCGCTGGTTGACGGTACAACCGTTCACATTCCCGATCCAGCGTTGCTCTATCCGGTGCTGGAGGTGCTGAACCCGTTGCCGATCGCCCGACTCGAAACGGAACGGGCCACCCTAACGGATATCTTCCTGAAGCTAACGCAAACGAAGCCTGCTCAAGCGCATACGATTGGAGACAGCCATGCTTGAATTGTTTTTTGCAGAACTCACGCGGGCAGGAATTCAGCTCCGGCGTTACCTGTTTGAGTCGATCGGCGGCATTGTTATTTCGACCTCGGTCTTTTACGGTCTGTTTTTGAGCGCCAGCTATATTGCAGGCCCAGGCTTGCAGTTTGGCAGTCGGTTAGATGCGATCATTGTGGGCTATGTGCTGTGGACACTGGTGCTGTTCATCATGGCGAATATTTCGGGCACGCTCCAGCGCGAAGCCCAGACAGGCACACTGGAGCAGCTCTTTATTTCACCCTATAGTGCCTCACAGGTGTTTCTCACGCGGGCGATCGCTGATTTGTTGCTGCAAACGGGATTAATCGCAGCAATCCTGGTCATTATTATGGCGCTGACGGGTCGGTGGTTGGCGTTTCCGCTGAGCCTCTGGTTGCCGCTGCTTACCGTGCTTTTGGGCGCTTACGGATTGGCGTTTGCGATCGGCTCTCTGGCACTCATCGTCAAACGCATTCAGCAGGTGTTGGGCATTTTTCAGTTTGCGCTGCTGTTTTTGATGAGTGTGCCGACTGAAGAATGGACGGGCGGAATGCGGCTTATTGGCAATCTCCTACCAATGAGTCCCGGCGCGGGGCTGTTGCGTAACGTGATGGCACGACAGCAACCGCTGGATCTCCCCCAACTGGGGATTGCGATCGTGAATGGTGGAGTGTACTTTGCGATCGGGCTGCTGCTGTTTCGCTGGGCAGAACGCCAAACCAAACGTCACGGCAACCTCAGCGATTATTAGCAGTGACAGCTACAAAGAAGCACTTGCATTTCCCTACGCTAGTCGGGACGGTCTTCTGTAAACTGGTCGATCGCCTCTCGCATTCCTTCGGAGTAAGGTTCCAGAACCGTTGATGCGACGTGTAAATCAGCAAGTGCCTGACTAAATTCCTCTGAGTTGGGGTCAGAGACTTCTAAGGTTTTAATGGCGGCGATCGCTCGTTCCAACTGAGGTAGATAGTCAGCTAAATGACGCTTAAGGCTGATGAAAGATTTCTCGTAGATTTTGGCATTCATCGATTGAGTCTCCGCTCTAATTTAGCAATCTGCTGGCGACAATTGCGATAAAACGACTTCATACATCAGAGCGAACAGCTCTCCAGTCGGTTATGCGTCCTTCGGCAATGTCCTGCCTACCTCTCTCAAAGGATTCGATGAACTCTGGTATATCGAGTAATTCCTGGGTCGCCTCTTCGCTGTCTTTTTCGGCTAAAGCTGCCAAAAAGTCGGCGGCAAGCTGAAGACGTGCAGGCGAAAGCTGCTCTAAGTAGCTATCGATGCGATGGCGCATCTCTGCTGTGTTGCCTGCTGAATCCATAGAACCATCCTCGCTGACTCTCTTATTCGTCTATTTTTACTCTACTCCCTACTCCCTACTCCCCATACTCGCAAAATGCTCCTGCAACGACTTGTGCATAAACCGATAACCGCCACCCACGCGCTGAAGCAAGAGGCGATCAGTGCAGAAATTCTTTATCAATTACTGACTCAGTAGATCAACGAGATCAGGCTTTTTCAACTTGGTATAGCCAACCAATTCTCGTTTCTTTGCCATTGCCTTCAATTTCGCAGTCGTTAAAGTCTGTAAAAGAGCAGGATCTTTAATCACCGACGGTAACGGTTGAGGTGTTAAATAAAACACTTGCTTCAAAGCATCAAGTTTCTTGCCCTTCGTGATGCCGCACTTGAGCGCCACGATAGCATCAAAGGTTTTCCAATATTGGCGAGGGGCTTCCTCAATGCGATTGGTTGCAACTGAAGGCTTCACGCCTTTCAATGCACTGGCAGGTTGTTCAATCAGATACTCCAGCGCTGCCAGAATGTCATCTCTAGAAGCCGTTGAGAGATTCACTTTAGGAATGGCTTCACCTGCAAGCAGTTTGGCAATGGTGGCAGTTTCCTTACTAGAATCAGCAATAATGCACCAAACCCGTTCTAAACCTGCTGCCTCTGCAACCGCATAAATGAATGAATTTCCAATGACCTCATATTGATCTTTCTCTGTTTCTTTCACAATCACAGGCAACCAATTACGTCCACCCGCCCCACTCAGTTGTTTTGCCGTTGCCGTGATGAGAAATTCTGGCGCATTGGTTCCTTCACCTGGATCAATTTCATCCAGATACAAATGCATGAGATTGCCAACATCAGTAAATGTGCTCATTGTAGAAAGTACTCCTTTGCTAGGGCCAAATAGTAATCACGGGCTGTTTTATCGCGGTAAGTAGCAGGAATACGCGAGAATGCGGCACTGGCAATGTTCGCGTAGCTAGGCACTTCAAAGATATGTAGGTCTTTTCTCGCATTGGTATATCGAGGGTAGAAATACGGCACAAGATCAAAGTTTTCTTTCCTGGACATCTTGATAATGTTACCAATCTCTTGTTGAGCCGCCGCCAACTGAGGGAGAGTGATTCTTTCACCATTGAAAAAGATGGGTAGCGCGATCGGCGTGACATCACCTCGCTGCTGCTGGGCTTCAGGAATGAACTTCTTGATCGCAAGTGCGGCATTCTCTAGAGAGAACAGGTTGTTGTGCTTTGTTGGCATCAAGACAACATCCGCAGCATAGACAGCTAGTTGACTAAAAATGCGCCAGTTGGGTGGCGAGTCAACTAGAATGTAGTCATATTCAGACTTGAGTGCATCCAAGCTGCGGCGCAGACTGTCGGGTTTCAATTTTTGGCGAAGCTGCACTTCGTCAATCTCACCGACAAACTTTGCATCAGCGGGAATGACATCAAATGAGAACTCTTTATTTTGTGCCCTGTAGGTCACTACAAACGGTTTAATGGCTGGTCGAAGGTCGCCGTTGCGAGACATCAGTGCTTGAGAGACATCACCTTCGTTTGCTGCCAGTCCTAGAGAACTGGTGAGATCCTGCTGATTGGGATCGCAGTCTACAACCAAGACTTTCTTCCCTATTAAGGTGAGGATAGCGGCAAGGTTGACCGTTGTAGTTGTTTTGCCAACGCCACCCTTATTGTTATATACCGCAACTGTTAAAGCCTTGACAGGCTGTTCAATCTGTCGTCGCACTGAGGCAATAAGTTTGTCAGCGTTTTCTGGAGTGATTTCGAGACAAGCGGTTGCTGGATGGATAACCTTACCATGTTTACGAAAAAGCTGGATGTGAACAGAGTTAGTGATAAGTCCCCATTGAACAGTTTTGCAATGAACGTCCAGCAAATAGCCTTTTAGCTGAGCAACCGTCTTTCTATAGCCTGCTGAACCCTCGCACAGATTAATGTCCTGTCCCTTAAGCTCTATCAGGAGGTGAGGATTAGACTTGGTATGCAGAAAAATGTCGGTCTCATCATTCTTACGAGCGGCATAATCAACTGAAAGACTACTTCCAGTGGCATACTCCGGATGTGTTTCGCCTTGCTGAAAGCCTAAGGACTTGAAGAAGGGGGGCGCAAATATGTCTTTGACGAGCGGTTCTCCAGCAACTTCTGGAAGACTTTGCAGAGCCGTTTGCAAGCTAATGGATGGCATGGGCAAAAAGGTTGTAAGGGCTGTCTGAGCGAAGTTAACTGTCTAAAGCGTGCCCAGAGTGGGCAATGGTCTACCTGCGATCGTTTCCTATGCAACCCTGGAGCTTACGTATTGAAGCTCATCTACATTTTTACTACCAAGAGCACGATTGATCCGGGCTTCATTAAATACTCATGAGAGACGATCGCTCTTCCCCAGCACAGTATGGTTGCCGATAATAGTGTGTTAGTTCAGCGTCTTAACGGGATGGGTCTGATTTGGATGGGGAGCGGTGTGATTGCAGGCGCGATCGTTTCGCTTCAAGGTAGCCGCGTTTCGACTTGAAACCGGAACGTTCTCGTTTCAAACCGGAAGACTCTCACTTCAAATCGAAATATTGCCACTTCAAATGTGAACGTTCTCACTTAAAACTGGAACGTTCACATTTGAAACAGAAACATTTTCACTTGAAACCGGACTGTTCTCACGTAGGAATAGAACAGTCGCGCTCAATGCGGGAATCACCGTTCATCAAACGAGCCTGATAGCTTAGATGGACAGACGATCGCTCAGCATGGTTAAAAAAGCGACGCGTTTGTGGTGATTACGGCTTGATTGCCATCTTCAACTGTGAACGCACTCACCGATAGTTCCAATGCTTGAGCAATGCCAACCGTTTGTTGGAGCGAATCTGTAACGTGTTGAGAAACGCTGGCTGTTTGCCGCGATCGGTGCGCGAGTTTTTGCATCAACAGTGACACGGCTTGAGAAATGTCTGTCTGGGCGATCGTGGCTTCTGAAATAGACTGTACAAGCTGATCGGTTTGTTGGGATAACTCGCGTAGTTGCCCCAGGTTTTGCTTGGCATCTTCCACCAGGCGCGTGCCTTGCACCATTTGCGTGGTGCTTTTCTCCATCACTTCCAGCACCTGACGCGTGCCCCGCTGAATATCCTCAACCAGTTGTTCAATTTCTTTTGTAGCAGAAGCCGATTGCACCGCGAGTTCTCCCACTTCTTCGGCAACCACCGCGAAACCAGCGCCGTTTTCACCCGTCCGTGCCGCTTCAATACCCGCATTCAGCGCCAGCATATTGGTTTTGAGCGCAATTTGATTGATGAGGGAAATCACTTTTGAAATCGCCTGTGACGATTCGCCCAGTCGCTTCATTTTCTGCGCCGTTTCAGACATCGTTTCCCGGAGTTCAAAAATGCTGTGAACCGTGAAGTCGATCGCCACCTGACTGGCCTCTGCGGTCGATGAAGCCGTGTGAGTAACGGCGGCAGCTTGACGAGAGCTTTCTGCCACTGCCTGAATCGACATCGTCATCTGATCAACCGAATTCAGCGTTTGGGTAATGTCTTCTGACTGTTGCAGCGCTTCAGCTGCGAGTTGTTGAATCGTGAGTTCACTTTCGCCCAGCGCCATGTTTACTTGCGTGGTCGATCGCTTCACCTGCAACACAATTTGGCGCAAACTTTCGACGAGCGCATTAAAGAAATCAGCCACAGTGCCCAGTTCACCATCAGTCACCTGTGCTCGCACAGTCAGGTCGCCAGAGGCCACGCCTTCTACCTGGTCGAGTAAGCTCACGAGTTGACTCTGCAAGGCTTCTCGTTGCTGGCGCTGTTCTTCTGCCAACTGTTCGGCTTGCTGGCGCGATCGTTCAAGCTGGTGTAATACATCAGCCAGATCGAGCGCCAGCCCCATTTGAGCCGCCACTTCTCGAAAGAACGTCATTTCTGGTTCTTCCCAAGACCGAGTGCGCGAACACTGGTGTGTAACCAGCAAGCCATGCAGCGTGTTGGTTGCTAGAATGGGCGCAACCATGCTTGCTCTGACTTGAAAGGGTTCCAGTTGCTTTAAGTGGCACTTTGTGAGTCCAGCGTTTGCAATATCCTCCCATGCCTGCACGCGTCCCTGTTTGTACTTCTCTGCATACCGTTCGGCAAAACACGGGTCTGCGATCGCGGTACCAAGCGCACTGGGATAGCCAGACTCTACGACTTCTGCCACGATCGAACCCTTCCACTGTGCGTCAAACAAGTAGACGATCGCGCGATCGGTGTTTAGCATTTCTTGCACACCACGAACAGCTGTGTTGTAGATCTCCTGGTGGCTGAAGGCCGACCGTAGGCGTGAGCTAATTTGATAAAGCTGTTGTGCTTGCTCTGCTTCAATCTTTTTCTGCTGGTAAAGCTGGTGCGCTCGCTCCGTTTCGGCCTTTTCCTGTGTCACAAACGTGACTTGATTACAGGCCAATCCAAGCTGGCTAGCCAGTGCCTTCAAAAAGTCAATTTCGTCTGGGTGCCAGGGAGATGCCGCAGTGCAGTGATGGGCAATCAGCAGGCCGTAAAGGTGATCGTCCTTCAGAATGGGAGTGACTAAACTGGCTTTAACTTGCAGCCGCGTCAACAGCTTCAGGTGTTCTGGATGAAACTCAGCTTTCAAGACATCATCCGTCGCTACAACTCGTCCTCGCCGATAGGCGTCGATGACATCATCACTGATGCAGCCATCTTTGATTTTTGCATCGCGGGCGGTCGACCATCCCTGGGAGACACATTCAGTGACGATCGAGCCGCTCCAGTCGGAGTTAAAGCGATAAATGACGACGCGATCAGTTCCCAGCATGTCCTTCGCACTCTGAGTTACTTGCTCAAAGACAGCCGCTAAGTCTTGTTCTGTCCGCACACTCGCTTCTGCAAGCTGACGGATGAATTGGGTTTCTTTGGCCCGACTTTCATGCTGTCGGGTTTGCTCAGAAAGCAGCGACTCTACTGTTACAGTGTTGTCTGCCAACTGGTTGAACGTTTGAGCAATCCTACCAATTTCATCCGTCGCTTTGACCTCCGCCCGAATTTCACGATCGCCCAGAGAAAACATTTGGGTATCTTGCTGGAGCCGTTTGACAGGTTTGGCAATCATCCGATAGAGCAATAACATGACACCTGTGTTGGTTGCTATCACCAGCGCGATCGCCAGCAGTTGTTGCTGCCAGAAACGTTGCTCCAGTACTTCTGCTCGTTGAGTCTCATTGGGTTGCGCTTGCCCAACGCCTGTTGGCTTGGTGGGCACCTGATGAACGGCAGTTGTAAACCACACTCCAGCACTTGCAATGCCAGCAATCGACAAAATGCCTGATGTGAGCCAACCAAGCAAGTATTTGTGCTGCACCGCTTGAGACCCAAACCACAGACCCAGCGAAGCTGACGATCGGCGATCGTCTGTCTTACGCTCGTCAGCACTCTGGTCAGGCGGTAACGAATCAGAAGACATTGATTGGTTAGGCTCAGCAACTTCAAACACTGGTTGAACTCGATTGGGTAATTGATTCGTCATAAGAGCGGAGTCTCAGATCGGATAAAGAGTCACTGTGGAGCCTGTAAAGGCACACTGCTGCCAGAAAACGAGCAAATAAAAGGAACGAAAGCAACGCGAAGACCAACCATGCACTCTAGAGCACGTCATCAATTAAGTTCAGAGACCTTGAGGTCTCAGCCTTACCGCGCCTGTCCTCACAAACCAGGCTAGGCTGTATTTTAAAACTCCTAATCGCTTCGTTGCTGAAGCTTCTGCCCCCTTTTCTTGTATGCCCAAAGGGCTTTAAGCCCCCAAGATTGGGGGACTTTTGAAGCCTGTTTGGAAGCCCCCAGGAGTGGGGGTGGGGGCTTTCAAGGGTTTTAAAACACGTTCTAGCGTTTTGCGCCACAGCTGGACAGAAAAAAACGTCCTGGTATGCAACGCCACAGTTCACCTGCAAATGTTCAAAGCCTGAACGCAGCGATCGCCAAGCACCAAATGGGACGCTAGGAGTAGCAAGCCACGAATGGCAGCAGACCCACCTCTACAAGCACGAGACGCCATCATGGGAGGGCACTTACGGCAATGAGAAGACAATCACTTGAATCGTCTTCTAAAATGGTTGCTGCACACATTTGTGATGTGAAACCTAGCATGAGTGCCTGACGCCGTAAGACGAGCGGCTACCAGCGCAGATGGCTGTATTGAAAAAGATAATTTAAGCAGTACCTTAAGTACCACTGGGAGAAGACCCAAGCTTGCAGCGAACGATAAATCACCCTGGGACTGCTTGATTAGCAAACGTAAACCTAACTTTCGTCACCAAATTAATGGTTTAGAAAGCTTATTGACCGTAAGATCGGTATTACGCTTTGCCTTCGAGCTTACAATTAAGGATTGTTGATCAGGAATCCTGTCAGATTACCTTTACAGAATCTTTACTGATGCAACCGGACTAATTAAACAAATTCTTTTCAAGGCTAAATCATTGCTGCTGCTACAAGCTTGTTTAGTTTTTTTAGGCCGTAACCGAAGCACACAGGTATCTTAATTACAGTTTTATGACACGTAAGGCGATCGTAAGCTAGCTAAAAGCTTCATGTAGATGAAACCTGAACACTATTTGACTTTCAAGAACAATATTAAATTGCTAATGCTGGATTAGGTCGATGGAACCCTGTAAGACACTTTGAAGCCGCTGTTTCCAAAATTCAGTACCTGCTCAACCAATAGGCCTGAAAGCCAATTCTGTTAGCGCTTTGCACACAACTCTCTTAGCTTTGACACGCCTTTACCGCGATCGTTATTCACCAGAAGCGGCTTCTACCTTAGCCACTACGTCCAACTAATCTGGTGCCCTACCGTGTCTGTTCTTTCTACTCGCCTAACGGCAAGCACAAGTGCTTGTAGCAATACGAACTATGGTTCTGATGATAGAGACGGTCAGTTCATGAAAATACGCTTTGACCACTATTTGCTCACCGTATCAAACTGTCTTTCATGCTCAGGAAAACCCTACGTAAAAACCCTGGTGCCTTGTTAAGTAATACAAACATTAATATAAAGATTTTGTAAACTGCTGCAACCTCTGATTGTCAAAGGCTAGTCGAGGATAGAGGATAGACGGAACAAACGGTAGCCCGAAGATACTGAACGTGAGGGACTTTGCATCAATTGCTTCATGTCCAGGTGAAAGTGTAGCGAAGGGCTATTTTACATCTACCAGAGCAATCTTACATCTACCAGAGCAGTCTTCAAAGCGATCGCGATAGAGCGCTCAGCCTGCACACTGCTTGGTCATCCACGGCGAGCCTTGACGATTTCTTGCCCTTACCACACTTCATCCATCAGCGATCGTGTTGATGAAATGTCTGTTGGATGACTGCTCAACCCAAGTGTTTCAGCCACGTTTAGGCATCTGACTATCCATTGTTAACCAGGCTGATCTCACCTGAGCAAGCTTGTCGTCAGACACAAGCCGATGGCGACAATGCAGGGCGATCGTGGCAACCCAGCTTGATCATTTTTTTGTTTAGACCTCTGATGCGCATCCAGGCAGTGGTGCAAATGCTTCTCCATTTATTCACGCTGATCTTATTTACGCTGATCATCTAAAACAATAGGCGCGATTTATAAGGATGTCTTAAAAGATGCAGCTCATACCCAAAAGCTGTCAGAGCACAGTATGCGGGCCACGGTGTTTCGAGAACTACGAAGCTTGCTTATCAAATGCCACGTCTTTACGCGAGACAATCGCCACTGCTCACACATCCTCAGAAGGTGAAATACCCACTTTACAGCCAGTGTCATTTACATTCACCCCACTCAAGACCTCAACTCGATACCTGTCTTGATGAAATTTTGGCTGATTGGCTTGAAAACCTCTGTAAGTAGTGACAAATGATTAGCTCAGGTATTCTCCTGTGGCAGGCAACCGCTGCAACTAAAATCTATCAACACTGGAAGGTCTATTAGGTTGGAACACGTTCAATTTCTCAGAGATTTGAAACCGCTCCAGTTTAGTGGTCAGCTTGAATGGAGCGCTGCAAGTGGTCAGCGGTGGCTATTCCATCTACTGAAGGGCAGCCTTATCTATGCCACAGGTGGAGTGCATCCCATGCGTCGCTGGCGCAGAAATTTAGCGATCCATTGTCCTCGCTTACCCACCCATCGCTTGGGATGGCAGGCTGATTTAGCGAGTGCTGGCACCTCCACCTCCACGATCGGCTGGGAATATACACTGCTAAACCTATGGGTCGCAAGGCAACGAATTACCCCGGAGCAAGCGTCTAGCATGGCGCTTTCCACCTTGATTGATGTGTTGTTTGACGTGACGCAAGCACCAAGTATCAGCAAGCAAATTCGACATGATGATTTAGCTGCAACCTCGATCGATTGCGCTCAGGTTGAAGATGTGATTGCTAAAACTCAATGGCGTTGGCAAGGGTGGCAAAATGCGAAGCTTACGGACTATTCACTGCATAAAGCACCCGTCATCAAGCAAGCAGCGGCCTTGCGAGAACAGTGCTCACCTCAGTTCTATCAAATGTTGGTGCAACGACTCAATGGACAACACTCTCTCTACGATTTAGCTGTACAAATGCAGCGCGATGTTGTAGAGGTAACGGCGTTGCTCTTACCGTTCATTCAATTGGGTTGGGTAGAGCTGATTACGATTCCTGATTTACCCGCCCTCATTTACCCTGGGCGTATGAGTAAGACAGCACTACTTCCAGCGGCACCCTCTCCAGCCACGCCGCCCAAGGCTCTAATTGCTTGTGTAGACGACAGCACTTTAGTCCGCAATACGATGGAATCGCTGCTCACATCGGCTGGCTACCAGTTTTTGGGTATAGAGAGTGCGCTACGGGCCATTAGTGTGTTGTTAGTGCGTAAGCCGGATTTGATTTTTTTAGACTTGGTGATGCCAGACGCTAACGGTTACGAAGTGTGCGAGCAGTTGCGTAAGCTGTCTAGTTTTCGTCATACGCCGATCGTCATCTTGACTGGAAACGATGGCTATTCTAATCGACTTCGAGCTAGCTTTGCCAAAGCATCCGGGTTCCTCAGTAAACCGCTGAATGCTGAAACGGTATTAGGTGAAATTCGTAAACATTTAGAGCCTAATGCGACCAATCTTTCCATCACGGCTCGTTAATGAATCATTCTTTGTTGTTTATTCATAGGTATATACAGTGAGTACAGCTCTAGTTGTTGAAGATTCGTTGACGGAGATGCAAATTCTCATTGGCTGTTTACAGCAAGCAGGCATCAACGTTCTAATTGCTCAAAGTGGAGAAGAGGCCATTGCTACGGTGACAAAACAAAGGCCGGATGTCATTGTTCTAGACGTTGTATTACCGGGCTGTAGCGGGTTTGAGGTGTGTAGACGACTGAAAGCTGAAGTGGCTACCAGTCAAATTCCGATCGTCATGTGCTCGACCAAAGGGAGCGAGATGGATCGCTTTTGGGGCATGAAACAAGGGGCTGATGCTTATATTGCCAAACCGATTAATCAAGAAGAGTTTGTGAGCACGATTAAGCAACTCATTAAACAATAGGGCTGGACGCATCACTATGTCTGACGTATCAACTTCAGATTCGTATTCTTTATCGACGCAGATAGCTGACCAAGCTCTGGTTTTAAGCAACCAGGCCGAAGAACAATTTCTACGGTTGCATCTTGTTCCGGATACAAAAGTTCTGTTATCGATTCAAGCGGTGGGGGAGGTACTCACAATTCCAGTTGGGCAGATTGTACCCATTCCCGACATGCCTGCTTGCGTGATGGGCGTATACAACTGGCGTGGTGATGTTCTCTGGATGGTTGATTTAGGACATTTGTGTGGCTTGACTCCGTACTACCAACAGAAAATGCGGGTTGCGCATACAGCGGTTGTGCTGCGGGGTCATGATAAAGCTGCGACTCAGGAAAGCCCCTCATTAGGGTTGGTGGTTGATCAAGTAGAAGATGTTGAGTGGTGTGATCCTAATGTGATTCAACCCTTGCCGCCTGCCACATTAGCATCTGCGTTGGCACCATTGCTGCGCGGGTATTGGTGGAAGACCGACGCTGCCGTATTTGCGGTCTTAGAAGCAGACGCTATTATCGCTACCGTCGCCAAGCTTTAAGCCGCGATGTCTCATGCAGCAGCGCTATTAAGCAATCACGCTTCAGTTTACTCGTCGATTACTATAGCCCTAAAGGTTTACCTATGACTCCTACGTCTCCCAATTCGGCTCCTCAAAGCGGACTTATGCCTCAATCGTTGGATGGTATTCAAGTAGACCAGGCTATGACAGAACTTGCTGCCTCATCAGAGCTTGCTGCCTCGTCCCAGTGGCCGATCGCATCGACGAGGCATAACGCAGACAGTTTGCTAAAACGCAAGGAACGTCAGCCCATACCAGAGTGGCAGCCGCCTCAAGCAGGATCAAGCAAATGGTGGCAGCGATTGAGCGTTCGCACCAAAGCCGTTTTTATTGCCATGACGATCGGCACGTTTCCGATCTTGCTGGTAGGTTCTACCACTTATTTCGTGACGAATCAAAGTATTCAGCGCCAAGTTTTACAGTCAGAAGAAGCGAGTGCGCTTAACCTGGAAGGCAAATTAAATAACTTTATTGCTGAGCGCTACAGCGATATTCAATCCTTTGCTCAGTTGAGTCTTTTTGCCAATCCTAAGCTGCGGTATACAACATCTTTAGCAGAGAAACAAAAAATTCTTGAGCAGTATGCTCGTTCTTCCAGGATTGGGAATTTACAGGTTTACGACAGTATTGTTGTCACTGATTTGGAGGGCAATGTACTGGCAAAATCAAAAGATAACCCTCAAAATCCACAACCGACCAAGGTCGCCGATCGAGACTACTTTCAGGCTGTTGTAAAGGCAGATAAACCGATCATTGGTTATCCTCAAACATCCATCTTCTCGAACGAATTTAGTCTTTTTGCCGCGGCTCCTATCAAGGATAGTGACACAGGCAAAACCGTTGCTATCGTTCAAGCACGCATTCCCTTACGCATTCTTAAGCCTGTCTTTGGAGAGCAAGGAATAGTAGGGGAGTCCTTCTTCTTGAAGGAATCGGGGGATCAAATTATTGCCGCTAGTGATCCAGGCTTGATTGATAAAAAGCTAACGGATGAATTTCCTGTCATCGCTCAACGTGAGGAAAAACAGACCGCGATCGCAGCCCGCGCCGCAGGCAAGAATCGAGAGGTCATCACTTACTTGCCCAATCAGGCGCTGGCTAAAACCTACAACCTTCAGTGGGGGCTGCTCGTCACACTACCTGTAGAAACGGCCTTTGTGCTACAGCGGCAGTTGCTTCTAACCACGTTATTGGGCACTGGCAGTATTGCGTTGATTGTGGCGGCGATCGCCACTGGCATTGCCAATCGGGCTACGCGCCCTGTATTAACGGCGGCAGAAGCCGTGGAAAAAATTGGGCAAGGCGATTTAGGCACCCGTGTGGCGGTAGAAGGGGAGGACGAAATTGCATCGCTGGGCATTAACATCAACAGCATGGCAAATCAGCTTCAAAGATCGTTGGATTTGCAAGCGTTTGAAGCCGCACAAGAGCGCTTGCTTACGATCGCGAAAGGATCAAATGTGGTTCGGTCGGCTGATTTACTCCCCGTTTTTAATGAGACCGTGGCAGGGGTACGACAGCTATTTAATTTCGATCGCGTGGTCATCTATCGCTTTCAGACAACGGCCCACACTGGGGTTGTTGCAGAAGCCGTTGATAGCCAATGGACAACCGCCCTCGATGAGAATGTCAGCGACTCCTGTATTCCAACTGATTTAATCGCTGCATATCAAGCGGGTCGTGTGGTCGTAGTCAATGATGTTGCAAACGCAGCTTTCCATCCAGAGCACCTCAATTTGCTGAAGCGCTTACAGGTAAAGGCAAGCTTGATCACGCCCATTACGGGTGCAGGCCAGCTTTATGGGTTGCTCATTGCTCACCACTGCTCCACCACGCACGATTGGCAAGAGTCTGAAATCAAGTTCCTACAACGGCTGGGGGATGAGCTGGCGCTTTCCATCTACCGGGTGGAACTGCTGGAGCAAACCATTGACCTGGCAGAAGAACAGCGTGACCTGAAAGAAAGCTTGCAAAAACGGGCGTTAGAGCTGCTGTTAGAAGTTGATCCGATTAGTAAAGGCGACTTAACTACGCAGGCGAAGGTGACGGCAGACGAAATCGGCACGATCGCCGACTCATATAATGCCACGGTTGATAGTTTGCGTAAAATTGTACGGCAGGTACAAGAGGCTGCAAACGAGGTCTCTACCACCACTGACTTAAGTCAAGTTTCGGTTCAGTCTCTCTCTGAGGAGGCGTTGCGGCAGGCTGAGGCCATTACGACGGCGTTAAGGGTCGCTGAAGAAACGGCTACGGTGGTACGTCAAGTAGCAGACAACACCGAACAAGCAGAAATGGCTGTGCAGCAAGCGGCGCAAAGCGTGGAAGAAGGCGATGCCGCTATGAACCGCACGGTTGACGGTATTCTGGCGATTCGAGCCACGGTTGCAGACACCGCCAAGAAAGTGAAACATTTGGGAGAATCGTCTCAGAAGATTTCGACCGTAGTTGATTTGATTGGTAGTTTTGCGGCTCAAACCAATATGCTGGCGCTGAATGCGGCGATCGAAGCGTCGCGTGCTGGAGAAGAAGGCAGGGGCTTTGCGGTAGTGGCTGACGAAGTGCGAACGCTGGCACGGCAATCGGCAGAAGCCACCGAAGAAATTAGAAAGCTGGTCATCAGCATTCAGGCCGAAACCAATGAAGTGGTAACAGCGATGGAATCGGGTACGGAGCAGGTGGTCATTGGCACACAGCTCGTGACAGAGACTCGCCAAAGCTTGAACAAAATTACCGAAGCGAGTGCTCAAATTAGCGAGTTGGTAAAGGCGATCGCGCAAGCCACGATCGTACAGTCGCAAGCCTCAGCAGAGGTGACACAAACCATGAAAGATGTAGCTGCGATCGCCAACAAAACTTCAGCAGAAGCAGGCGCAGTGTCATCTTCCTTTGAACAACTCCGCAAAGTAGCCCAAACCCTGCAAGCAGAGGTGGGTCAGTTTAAGGTGTGAAGTTGGTTGTTGGTTGCTAGTTGTTAGTTGTTGGTTGCTAGTTGCTGGTTGTTAGTTGTTGGTAACAGCGCTTGCCCCTGCTTCCCCTGCCTCCCCTGCTTCCCCTGCCTTTTACCCTTTTGCCCTCTACCCTCTGCCTTCTTCCCTCTTCCTACAACACAAACATGACGACTTATTCAAATTCAAAAAAACGTGCGTCTGGTTTACGAGCAGATTGCCTCTCCTTTCCCGAAACCTTTGCTCAGTCGATCGGCAACATTGCGCCTGTCGTAATGCCGTCTATGAATGTTGCCCTGGTATTTGCCAGTGCAGGTAATGGCACTTGGCTAACGTTTCTGATAGCCACGGTTGGTCTTGCCTTGGTTAGCCTCAACATCAACTACTTTGCTCGCCGTCTTACTTTTCCAGGAACTCTGTATGCTGCCATTGCTAAAAGTCTAGGTGTCACCGCTGGCATTGTCTCTGGTTGGGGGCTAGTTGCGGCATACTTGCTTACAGCCATGACCGTTATGTCAGGCTTTGTCATCTATGCCAATGTGGTGCTGCGTGAATTTGGGTTCCAGGCTCCTTCAATCTTGCTGTATGCCATTTGTGCCGGTCTCATTCTGTTCTATGCCTATGCAGATGTACAGCTATCAACGGTTCTCATGTTGCTGCTTGAGTTAACGTCGATCGGCTTAATTTCAATTCTGGCGCTAATTGTATGGGCTGGGCATGGCTTTGCGATCGATACACCACAGCTTCTATTAAAGGATGTCTCACCCGAAGGTTTGCGATTAGGACTGGTTCTAGCGGTCTTTAGCTATGTTGGGTTTGAAAGTGCAACGACCTTAGCCGAAGAAACGAAGCGACCATTTCGTTCCATTCCACGTGCAGTGCTTTGGAGTACGGTGCTGTCAGGCATTTTTTACATCATTGCTTCCTATATTGAGGTGTTGGGTTTTCGCGGTTATGAAACGCCCTTAAACAAGTCAGATGCTCCGCTCAGCGTTTTAGCAAATCTTGCAGGAGTTGAGCTGTTAGGGCTGGCAATTGCTGTGGGAGTCGTATTTAGTTTTTTCACCTGTGCCCTTGCCAGTATTACGGCTGGAGCACGAATTTTGTATGCAATGGGTCGCCAGCAGATTCTGCATCGATCGTTAGGTGCAGCGCATCCACAAAATCAAACGCCTCATGTGGCGGTTATCGTTTCCGTCTTGCTGTTATTCCTGGTACCAGTGTCATTGTCGCTGATTGGGATTTCTATCCTGGATATTTATGGTTACTTAGGAACACTGGCAACCTATGGCTTTTTGCTAGTCTATGTGCTGATTTCAATTGCTGCACCGCTTGAGCTTTATCGGCAGCAGCGGCTTCGCTTCCGTGACTTGGCGATCGCGGTTCCTGCGGTGCTGTTCATGATGACTCCCGTGGTCGCCAGTTTCTATCCCATTCCCCCCTATCCTTACAACGTTTTGCCCTATGGGTTCCTGGTCTATCTAGCGATTGGAGCCTGGCTATCATTCAGGTTACAACGTCGATCGCCCCAAACCATCCAGAACATGGAACATGACTTTGAGGTTGGTCGAAGCAGTGTGAATTGAGGTGCGTTTCAGACGCTAAAGGTTTGACTGTTCATTTCCAGGTCTGGGAGCAAGGCGTTGCACTCATACAGGGGAACCCTTCTTTAGAAAGCACCAAAACTAATGGCAATCAACTCTGATATCCGTGACCACGCCTATCAATTTTTTACGGAAGAAGCACCTGAACTGCTGCAAATTTTGGAGACAGGCTTACTGAGCCTAAAGCAGCGGAATACTGCCACTGTGCACAATTTGATGCGGGCGGCCCACTCACTCAAAGGAGGAGCGGCCAGCGTCGGGCTAGAGGCGATCGCAACCCTGGCACATCGCCTCGAAAACATTCTCAAGGCGCTCTACAGCGATTCTTTAGAAATTGATACAGCTCTGGAAAATGATCTGCTGTTAGCCTATGACTGTTTGCGGCTACCGTTGATGGAACAGATTACCACAGGTGCTTTTAACCCAGAGGCATTGGCGATCGCCGATCCCATTTTTACTCAAATCGAAAGCCGCTGTGGCGAAGCACTGCTTCAAACCGAAACGTACTTGCCCAGTTCCGCTGAGCTTGGCGTGGATATGGTGACTTCGATCTTTGAAGTGGATGTGGCGCAAGGACTCGATCGCCTCGCCGCCATGTTGAAACATCCACACGAGTATGAAGTTGCCGGAGAACTGCGGGCGCAAATTGAAGTATTTATCGGGTTTGCTGAACTGCTCAACCTGCCAGAATTTAGAATCATTGCCGAAACAGCCCAACAGGCGCTCAATGCTCATCCCGATCGCGCGTTAGAAATTACAGAACTCACACTAATTGACTTAGAACGCAGTCGTCAAGCCGTTTTAGCAGGCGATCGAACGAAGGGCTTAAAACCATCTGCGGCGCTGATGTCGTTAGCATTAGAGGGAACCGTCCCAACCTCATTCATGCACGCTCCAACGATGGATGTGGCACACACGAGCGTTCCAGTCACCAACACATTTAATCCCTACACCCCAAGCATCAACGTTCCCAATACAAATAAACCTGAATTGGATATAGTGGCCCAGCAAGATGAAGTGGCAGCAATCAACCCATTGCAAGAGCCATTACAAGAGGCAGACGCAACCAACCAGCTAAAAGTGGTAATGCCCCAGCTTGAAAGTCTGTTTGGGCTGTTTGGCAATGCGGTCACGGCCACCGAAACGACGATCGACCCAGAGGAAGCGCTGGAACCTACGGTTCTACCTGTATCTGAACCGTTTGCGATCGACCCAGATAACGTGCTAGAAGAACCCGATTTCGTTACTACCGAACCTCTCAATCACAGGTTTATCGCTGAAAGGGATTCGGTTGAAATGGACGCCGCTGAAAGGGATGTTTCACTCACTGAGGTCATCGATGCTGAGTGGGTTGCAGCACAGAATGCGGAAGCATCATCTTTTAGCGAACCAGGCAGTTTAGTCACCTCTGAGTCTAATCAACCAGGTGCATTGCAACTTAGCCAGACGACGTTCCGCTCGACTCGCCGTCAAGACCAGGAAACGCCTCCCGTCCGTCAAGTCAAACAGAATGCCACGCCAAATCTCACTGTGCGCGTTGACTCCGATCGCCTCGAACGTATGAGTAATCTCGTGGGCGAACTTACCATTAATCGCAATGGTCTCTCGCTACAAAATGAGCAACTCCAGAGCGTCTTGCGCGAGTTGCTGAGGCGATTTTCTCGCTTTGAAGATATGGTGAGCCATCTGCGAGAATCACTAGACCAGATGTTGGTAGCGCCAGAACGACAGAACTATGCACAAGTTTCTAGCCATTCTTTGAAGCCAGTGCCATCCCTGATAGAAAATGGCGAACGCGGCGCGCAACCAGGGAGCCGACCATTTAGCACCCCAAACGATTTAGCCTCAAGCCCAGCCGCTGGATTCGATTCGCTTGAGATGGATAGCTATGGAGTCCTACATGCCCAGCTACAAGAGATTCTTGAGAACTTTGTACAGTTAGACGAATCAGTTGATGATGTCACACTGTATGCGAGACAGTCCGATCGTTTGCTGGATCAACAGCGACACATGTTGTCGGGTCTCAGCAACGAGTTGACTCAGGCACGCATGATCCCACTAGGGGAAGTGCTCAATCGGTTTCCTCGTGTGTTGCGCGATTTGTCAACCACTTATCACAAGCCAGTCAGTTTGAAATTGACGGGTACCAGCTTGCTAGTTGATCGCGCCATTCTAGAAAAACTCTACGATCCGCTGCTGCACCTGCTTCGCAATGCGTTTGATCATGGTATTGAAGCCTCCCATGTGCGATCGCAATTAGGCAAGCCAACGACTGGTCAAATTGATATTCGAGCGTATTACAAAGGTAATCAAACCGTTATTGAGATTAAAGATGATGGGCAGGGCTTAAATCTGGATCGCATTCGGAGCCGTGCCTTTGAACTTGGTTGGTTTTCAGCCGAGCAATTGCTGACGTCACCCCCAGCACGGTTGTTTGAACTCATTTTTGAGCCAGGTTTTTCCACCGCACAACAGGTCAGCGAACTATCTGGACGAGGGATTGGTCTTGATGTGGTGCGATCGCAACTGCAATCAATTAAGGGCACGGTTGTCGTTTCATCAGCACCTCGGCAGGGTACAACCTTTACGCTGCGCTTGCCCTTAACGCTTACCAACACTAAGTTGGTCATTTGCACCGTTGGTTCCACCACCCTTGCCTTACCAGTCGATAGCGTGGAAGAAATCATCACCCCTCAAACCAATCAAATTCGGCCATCAGGAGACCAGCGGTTCTTGTACTGGAGAGAGCAAATTATTCCTGCCTATCGCCTCGCTGACCTTTTAGAGTATGCCTGTCCATTACCCGAAGCGCCTGTCAGCAGATTATCATCAACGTTTTCTGCTCCCAAAACGATGACCTCACCCATGTTGGTATTGCACCAGCAAGAGCAAATGTTTGCCATTGAGGTGGATCAACTCATCACAGAGCAGGAGTTGGTGATCAAATCTTTTGGTACTGTCATGGCTCCTCCTAGCTATCTCTATGGCTGCACAAGTTTGGGAGATGGCAGTTTGATTCCCGTCATTGACAGTAGCGCGCTGTTAGCGTTTGAGCGAAAACACAAGGAAGCCGAAATTATCCCAGCAGATGGATCACAACGCCGTGTAGATGTTCACGGTCAACCCTCTGCTCGTAAGCCTGCAACGTTTGTTTCCACAATTCAAACAACGACTATTCTGGTTGTGGACGATGCGGTCACCTTACGACGAACCTTAGCGTTATCGCTTGAAAGGGCTGGCTATCGAGTCTTACAGGCACGTGATGGGCAAGAGGCAATTAACCAGTGTCAGCGTTCATCAGTAGATCTCGTCATCTGTGATATTGAAATGCCTAACATGAATGGCTTTGAATTTCTCAGCTACCGCCGTCAAGATCCTCAAATAGTCAACATTCCAATTATGATGTTGACCTCTCGCAGCAATGAAAAACATCGCTGGCTAGCCATGCAGCTAGGCGCAACGGCTTACTTCACAAAGCCTTATTTAGAACAAGAGTTTTTAGCGGCGATTAAAACAAATTTAGAAGCCCGCATGGAATAATGATCTTTTTTCAAGCTTAAAATATAACGTTTTTGCTTGTACGCATCGTCGCATCTCTAAGCGAGATAACAGGTAGGATGTGCAAACGATCGCGCCATCTTTTCACAAAGTGATACTAAATTAAATTCGGAATGCTGCACATTCTGTAGGGGCACGGCAATGCCGTGCCCCTACCCGGTGATTGATCTGGAGTGGTCATACTTTAAATTAGTATGAGACCGTTCATGATGGCGATCGCTGTTTAGGCAAAATAAGCGCGATCGCCAAGACAAATGAGTTGATTACCCTTCTCAGCACATTTAACGAAAAGCTGCCTTAACGTCTATGGCACTCAGCACGTTGCCATAAATTTATATGGCAAAAAAGCTGGCAATAAAAAACCCCTGAGTGGGCAGGGGCAAGGATTGAAACTAGACAGATGGCAGTCCTAAATTATTCATGAAACGTGTGCCTTGTTGAAAGCTGCTAGCGGTCAGCGATCAATGGTCAGCCATTTAGAGCTGAAAGCAGACGGCTGAGAGCTGGCGGCTAATTCAGTAACATGTTCATCAATCAAGAAGGATTGCTGAATGATACCAATTTGAATTGAAAATGCGACACATCCTGTAGGGGCAAGGCACTGCCTTGCCCCTACCCACCGATTGATCTGTAGCCATCATTCTTTAAATCGGTATGACCAACCGATTAAACTGACGTCTCATCCTTTGCCAACTTGTGTTTGCGGAAGGCTGCGACACCCAGTCCAATTAAACCGGGGAGCAGGGCGGGTGTAGGCACAGAGGTTGGCGGCTTGTCAGGCTGCTGAACTGGCTTGTTTTCCTTACCCTTCTCTGGCTTTGGAGTGGATTGTTCGATCGGAGGTTTGCTCGCTTGACGCTTGAAATGATTAGTTTGATTGTTTCCACCATTGCCGCCACTAAAAATGGCAATCAGAAATAAAATGATTGCCGACCATACTACTTCCATAAGCCTCCACTAAAGGTCTAAGGACAATTACGGAAGCAGTGTAGCGAATCACGATTCTTTCACAATGTCATACACAATTTTTACGAAGATAGATAATTCATAAAGCTTCTACTGTGAAAAGCTCTTTAGCACCTTGAGGCATCACGAATAACCCTTCTCTTGCATGGGCGCGGCATCGGTGACTTACTGTGGCGTTACGTTCAACGTTCGACCCAAAAGCTGGTCAACAGTTGAATCACCGTGGAACAGCAGGGGGGCATTGAAGCGGCTGCTTAGCCACTGACTGCAAGCCCACATCTGTCAACGATTGTGCCCATAGGGTAGTCAAGGTTGCATCATTAGGCGATCGACAGCGTAGTGCCGCCAAAGCCGTAATGAAATCATTCCATACGCCATCATTCACAGTATCCCACAGCCCATACTGGGTATACAGCTTGCGCTGCGGCCTTGGAATGCTTTGTTCAAGTGGCTGCGGTACGCGAGACTCTGGTGTCACTCGCAACAGGGACAGTCTCGTAAATTTATTGGCAGAAGCATCACCTGGAACGCAATGAATAACGAATAGCCAGTGATACAGTTTGCCAACTTCCAGAGGTGACTGCGAGGTTGAAGTGAGGGGAATGCCGATGATGCCCGCTTGTGTGTAAGACATTGTTAGAATAGTGCGCTGGTGATAAGCGCTATCGTCTGCGTTTTTTTCTTCTAACCGGAGTTCGACAAACGGTTGTGGAGTTTTGTCTGATTTTTCAGCCTGAGTGCTTGGAGTCGATTGACCAATGGTATAGGGAAGATAAAACCAGAGGGTGGGGTAAGCAGCGGTTGTGGCACCAAGAGCCTGTTCGTCCACTGCTTGCACAGGGGTGGGTGCTAAAGCTGTCAAGGGCAGCTTGCTCGTTGTAGAGGCGCAGGTACCACCTCGATGCGCTGCACTGCTGCTATTGCCGCTGGGTGGCCCCCATCCGGACGATCGCTTAAACCAGGAAGGCGGCCACCATCCTGCTTGCGCGGGCGCAGGCATCAGGGACGCACTCATTACAATGATGATTACCCAGGCGGCTTGGGCTCGGTGTGCTGCTGGTTTTCCCCAGAGCATGGTCATTAAACTCCTACTGTTTGGATAGCTGGGACGCAACCAATGCTTTTGGGTGAGTTGTTGCTGACTGTTTGACGTTGTTTGGTGACTGTATCGGCTGTGCCTTGGGATGAGCTAGTCTGTGTGGCGCACGATTGGTTAGATATAAAACACTGCTACCACTTAGCAGCAAAACAAGCACTGAAGGGACGATCGGTGTCCAAAGGTTGCCAAAGACAAAACAGGTCACACCGACTAGATAGAGCCCCACAACCGCCAAACTCCCCGCGATTCCCAACCGTCGTGGCGATCGCAGGTAGTAGATAAACGAACCACCTCCTAAAGCACAGAACAAAAGCCATACGACCTCTGACCACAGGGGCAAACGCCACAGGAGCGATCGTCCATTCAAGGTGGCACTGATGATTTGGCTGGTAACCTGTGCCTGATAGTATACGCCTGGAATCTGCTTATAAGGAGTCGTGACAATATCTTGAGCGCTTGCTTTAGAGGTGATGCCAATCAACACGATGCGATCGGCAATTTTTTCGCTGGAGATAGGATCGTTGAGAACATCGCTCAGCGTTATGTGTTCGGCAATTTGGGTTGGATCACCGTTAGGCGCGCGGTAGTTTAGCAGCACTTGATACCCTGCGGTATCGATCGCTTGGTACCCTCCGGCATAGCCTTCTAACCGCTGGAACGAAACAGTACCCAGCTTTAACGCGCTATTAGATGTCACCGGGTCTTGATACGAGATGGCTTTTCCAGGCTCCAGTTCTAAATAACGACGGGCAAGCACAAACCCAAAGGACTGGGTTGCTGTACAGCGATCGTTGGGTGGAACCACCCGCAGCGCTTGCCGTCGAACGACGTGATCGGGGTCGGGGTTGATATCCGCAAACCCAATACGATCGCCACTCACCTCTACGGGTGGTGCAATGCCGTCTGTTGTAATTGCACCTTGACCAACTTCTGGTAGCTTGCACACGCCAATAAAGCGCTGGTTTTGACGCAGGCGATCGACTAACCCAGGGACACTTGCATCCGTTTCAAAGTCGCGAAATAAATCCAGCCCAATGAGTCGGGGTTGATGCCGCTCTAATTTTTCCAACAGGCGATTCAGAGATTCATCAGACAGCGTGCCCAGGCCCTTTTCTTTTTGCTTGAGCTTGGTTTGAATGTCTGCCTCCGTTATTTCAACGACCAAGAGACGTGGGTCTGGCGCTTCGTTGCGCGGCAACAGCATCAGATGGTCGAGAGCTTTGAGTTCAAAGGGCTGCAGCAGGCCCGAAAACCGCAGCCCTAGTACGAAGAGGGTAGCAACGAGACTGGTCAGCACCACTGTACGAGGTTTGGCTGAACGCAGAGGTGATTTGCGGCTGGTTTGAATATACTGGCGCTGGAGACGGAGCGGTGGTGGCGTTTTGGTAGCGGCTTCCTGAAACCATTGCTCTGCTTTAACTAAGTCGGTGCCACGCAGCAAAAAGCTTGGATCACCCCCTGCTTGTTCCCACTCTAGGGCGCGTCCTAACAGGCGGGTATGCAATCGCAAGTGTTCTTGGTCAGTATCCAGCACCCGGAGCAACTCACTGAAGTTGGCATAAAAGTCGTGATTGTAGCGGTTAAAGTCAATCCACTGCACGGCTGCCAACCCAGGAGGCAACATAGTTGCTTCAACGGGTCGATACACTACCGTCACAATCCGCTTATTAAGCTTCTGGGCGTATTCAACCTCTCCCGCACAGTACGGTGATTGGATGGCATCAGGAGAGATAATGAAGAGAAAATGGTTGCAGGTTTCAATACCTCGATAAATCTCCTGTTGAAAATCAGTGCCAGCCGCGATCGCTTGTTGATCAAACCAGGTGGTTTTTCCCTGTCTTTGAAGTGCATTATTTAAGCGGCGGGCAAAGTCAGTGTCCACGCGTGAATAGGAAACAAAGACCTCTAGATATTGCTCTGGAGGATGTTCTGAGCTAGCGTTAATAAAAGTTTCTTGCAGAGGGGTAGGCACATGCTGCGATCGTAGCTTTGCCGCTTTGAGCCATCCTTCGGCGTACTGTAAGTTATGTCCGCGCAGGAGAATGCTGGTATTGCGTTGCTGCCGTTCCCACATCAACGCCTTTGCCAACACAAATTTGTGAATAGTGTAATAGATGGCATCCTGCTGCAACAAGCGCAGTAGCTGATCGGCTTGCTGCTGAAGCACTTCTCTATTGACAGTTCCAGCCGCGTCCACGGCTTCGGTGATGTCAATATATTGCAGACTTTGCAAGGTTGGCGAAACACACGTCCAATCAGTGTCTCTCACCAGCAAGGGAATGATGCGCTTATTGAGAGATAGCGCATAGCTAAGTTCTTGTTGACAATAGGTTGATCGCAGCGAATTAGGTGACAGCAAATAGACGATATTGTCGGCCTCCTCAATCCCCCGATTGATGGCTTCCTGGAACTGATCACCTTTCTTAATATCGATTTTGTTTGTCCAAACAGTGACACCGTGCCGCATTAAGAGACGACGCACGGACTGGGTAACGGCATCATCTTCCTCGGCGTAACAGAGAAATATCTGAGTCATCAAGTCGCTGTTGTACTTGATGCTCTCGATAATATATTCGCAATGTAAATCGGTGGGAATGCAGGGAGGCTGCTCATCTTGAAAGCGAAACTTGAGCCAGCTTTCTGCCTGCTTGTAGTCATTCCCGCTCAACAGATAATGAGAATGCTTCTGGTTACGTTCCCATTCTAAAGCGCCAAGCAGAAAGCGAGTGTGGTTCTGTACATAGTCTTGATGACGTTCAAAAACATCCAATAGCTGTTGCAACGAATCGTCAAACAGATGAACCGTTTCAATAAAGGGGAGCCAATTGATTTTGGCGATCGTAGGGTGAAGATTCGGATTCCGATCATCCCCAAAATGGAGTTTTTGCGCTTGATACTGCCGCCATTCGTCAACAGTACCCTGTGGATGAGCTTGCTGCCACTGTGTTTGGTCAATTTCAGGAATGTGCAGTAAGGGAATGATCCGCTTGCTGTATTTTAGCGCTTGTTCAATCTCGCGGCGACAATAGACGGAGTTGACGGAGTGAGGTGAAATCACAAACAGGAAGTTGTCGGCTTTCTCAATACCATCATCAATCTGGTTCTGAAAATCGACCCCTAGCGGAATGTCTGTAAAATCAACCCAAACTTTGAAACCTGCTTGCAATAATTGTTCGTTGAGCCGCATCACAAACGCTTTGCTATGGGCGCGTCCATAAGAAATAAAGACATGATAAGTTCTCTGAGACATCGACCCGTCGCCTGCACCTACGTTTTTATCTGCTAATAGTATATGATGTCGCTATTAAAATGCGAAGATCGGCGGTTGACAAATCAAGGACGAACACTCCTTATGCGAGTTGATTTTCCTGTTGTGGAAATTGAAGGTGGCTATCTTGCTTTGACATGCTCACGCCGCTGTTCTCATGATGCTGTTTTTGCTATGTGGTACTCGTTCTGAAAGTTTCATAATGAAACGGTTGCATCTCCCTGTGTTCCTGGACTCTACCCATGAAAAACCTGGTATCGTTGTTGGCTTGGCTGGCAGGCTTGAGCGTTCTTACACCTCTGAGTCACTCAATCGCCCAGGCTCAGCTTTCTTCGATTACACCAGCAACTGATGGGACTGGAACAGTTGTTACGCCTCAAGGTAACCGCCTGGATATTGGTGGTGGACGATCGTCTCGTGATGACGCAAACCTCTTTCACAGCTTCGATCGCTTTGGCCTCAGCCAGGGTGAAGTGGCAAACTTTCTCTCTCCAGCTGCGGTTCGCAATATTTTAGGGCGGGTGGTAGGTGGCGATCCCTCAGTCATTAATGGGTTAATCCAGGTGACGGGCGGTGCTGCTAACCTGTATCTGATGAATCCGGCGGGCATTATCTTTGGTGCTAATGCCCGTTTGAATGTGCCTGCCTCGTTTACGGCGACGACGGCAACTGGCATTGGGTTTGACAATGGGCAGTGGTTCAATGCGATCGGGTCGAATGATTACGCGACGTTGATTGGAACTCCCAGCACGTTTGCATTTACGATGGCTCAGCCGGGAGCGATCGCCAATCTGGGGAAACTTGCGGTCGGTCAGGGACAAAGTCTGACGCTGCTAGGTGGCACTGTCCTCAACACAGGGCAATTGACCGCACCGGGCGGACAGATCACCATTGCTGCCGTACATGGTCAAACGCTGGTACGCCTGAGTCAGCAGGGTAGCTTGCTCAGCCTGGAGCTCTCACCGCTGAGTGCTCAAGCGTCCCTTTCCAATGTTGCTACACCACCGACACTACCCCAACTGTTGACGGGCGGCAACCTTGACAATGCAACAGGCGTTACCGTCAATCCCGATGGCACACTTCAGCTCACGGGTTCCACAACGCGACTGTCTACCGCACCCGGAACGGCGATCGTCAGCGGTCAAATCTCCGTCGCCTCCTCTGCTCCCCCTGCCACCCCTGCCTCCTCAGCCCAAATTGCCGTACTCGGCGATCGCGTCTCCCTGCAAGCTGCGACGTTGGATGCCTCTGGACTAAACGGCGGCACCGTGCGGATTGGGGGCGCATATCAGGGACAGGAAACGCTTCCCAATGCTCGGTTTACAGATGTAGATGCGAATACGATCGTCCATGCTGATGCGATAGCGCCTACAGGCAACGGCGGCACGGTCGTCGCCTGGTCAAATGACACCACAAACGTTGCAGGCACGATCACAGCACGGGGCGGCAGCAATGGCGGCAACGGTGGGTTAGTCGAAACGTCTGGTAAACAAACGCTGATGGTTGCGCCCACTGCCAGCGTCAGTACCCTGGCACCCTTTGGGCAGGTAGGCACCTGGTTGCTAGATCCCACCGATCTCACGGTGGTGGCAATGGGAGGCACGGCGGCGATCGCGGGAGGAACGAACACTCCCACAGCGGCTGGCACGATCAACGCGGGGACGATCGTCACTGCCCTTGATGGGACTAATGTCAACTTGCAAGCGACTAACTCGATTACAGTCAATGCAGCCATTAACGCCAGTGCCAATATCGATCCCGGCAATCTGGCTCTTACAGCCCCAACGGCTAACCTGAATCAACCAATCACGCTACGTACTGGTAGTACGCTCAGCGGTACAGCTACTAATGTGAATGTGGGTGCAGCAGGAACGGTGCAGAATGGCGTGGATGTCGCGGCTGTGGGCGGAACGGTTAACCTGGCAGCGGCCACCTATACCCTGACGAGTACAGTGAACATTGCTAAGTCCCTAACTTTAAATGGGATCAGTGCTGGCAGCACAACGGTTAGTGGCAATAACGCAGTGCAGGTGTTTAATGTTTCTGGGGCTGGCACAGTTGCGAATATCAATAACCTGACGATTGCTCAAGGCAGGGCAGATCGGGGCGGCGGCATCTCCAGCAACGCTGCCACGCTGACAGTAAGCAACAGCACGATTAGCAACAATACCGCATCCACGTCTGGCGGCGGTATTCAGATTAGCAGCGGTATCTTCAATCTGACCAATAGCACTCTCGTGGGCAACCGGGCGATTGGCAGTAATGGAGCCGATGGTAGTAGCGTCGGTGCAGGTGGAGGTGGGGGCGGGGGTGCCGGATTAGGGGGTGCGTTCTATAGTTCTGGAGCAACAGTTAGCATCCAAAACTCGACGTTTGCAGATAACCAAGCAATCGGCGGCAATGGAGGAAGCGGATTCCCCAACAATGGCTTCTTTGATGGAACAGGGGGAACAGGGGGAGGTGCGGCTGGAGGTGAAGGAGGCGCATCCGGTGCCGTCACGGATTTTGGTGGCACGGGTGGAGTCGGCGGCTTTGCCAGTGGTGGTGGTGGCGGCGGTGGTGGTGGTAGTGGTGGTGGTGGTGGTGGTAACGGCGGTTTTGGTGGTGGTGGTGGCGGTGGCGGCGGTAGAACATCCGGATTCTCTGGTCTCCCTGGAGGTACCGGCGGGTTTGGCGGAGGTACAGGAGGTCAGGGAGGTGCTAGTGCTGCTGCAGGCGGTGGAGGAGGTGCAGGACTGGGGGGCGCAATTTTCGTAGACTCTGGAACGTTAAGACTTGCAAATACAACCTTCAGCGGCAATTCAGCCATTGGAGGGACTGGCGGATCCAGCGGGTTCACTGCACCTGGCAGTAACGGTCAGTCCTTCGGTGGTGCGGTTTTTGTCAACGCAGTTGCAACGGTTAACTTAAGCAACAGCACCCTTAGTGGCAATACTGCAGATGGTGGCGGCGGTATCTATAGCAACGGCACGCTCTCGATCGGCAATAGCATTGTAGCTGGCAATACCAGCCCAATGGGTGTTGACGTGTCTGGTGCCATCAATAGCCTGGGCTTTAACCTGATTGGCAATGCCAGTGGGGCTAGCGGCTTTGTCAGCACTGACTTACTCAACATCAACCCTCAACTAGCACCATTAGCGAATAATGGTGGACTTACACAGACGCTGGCACTGCTACCGGGTTCTCCCGCGATCGATGCTGGCAGTAACGCACTGGTTGTGGATGCGAATGGGAACCCTTTAACCACTGATCAGCGGGGAGCTAGCCGTATTGCTAACAATCGAGTAGATATTGGTGCCTATGAATTTGGATCCAGCTTTCCACAGCCCACTCCACGCTCTACTCCTCAACCCACGCCCCAACCCACCCCTCAACCCACTGACCTTGAGACAGCGAAAAGAGCGATTCAACAAGATTCCGCTGAGCAAGAACGAAGAGCGGTTCAACAAAAGTCCACACCGACTTATCCAGTGCCGCCGAAACCGCTGGTAGAGGTGGGTCAGCTTGCACGGGTCGATCGCGTCAATACGCTGCAAACAGAACTGGAAAGCAGCATTACAAACCAATTTACGGATCATCTGGAACTGAAAGAGCAACCTGCACCCAAATCATTGCCGGAGGTTCAGAGTTCTCTACAAAAAATCGAAGCGGCAGCGGGGGTTAAACCTGCGTTGTTTTACATCAGCCTCCTGCCCAGACTCGTCGAAGCCGACATCAGCGAAGACGAAAGTGACAATAAGCAGCCGAAGCTGTCTTACGATGCTGCTGGTAATCCCGTCATTAGTCAGGTTGCTAGTGCAGAACCTGATCTCGTTCTCGTTGTGGTGCCTGCAACGGGCAGTCCCATTCTTAAGAAAGTGCCTGGGGTGACGCGGTCAAAGGTGTTTAAACTGGCGCTGACTTTTCGCAATGAGGTAGCTGACCCCAGCAAAACTTTGACTCGCAGCTACCTGCCTTCAGCCAAGCAGCTTTATAGGTGGCTCGTGAAGCCGATGGAGGCAGAACTCAAAGCGCAAGGCATTGACACGCTGATGTTCATTATGGATACGAACCTGCGGTTTTTGCCGTTGGCGGCGCTTTATGATGAGCACGATCGCAAGTTTCTGGTTGAAAAGTACAGTATTGGTCTACTGCCCAGCTTAAGCCTGACTGATCTTCGCTATGGGAATGTCCGCACATCACAAGTGCTGGCGGCTGGCGCATCTACCTTTACAGATGCCAACCAAAATCCACTATTGGGTGCCAAGCTTGAACTGACAACGATTTTGGGGGGCGATCGCTGGCAGGGACGTGCCATTCTCAATCAAGATTTTACCTTCAGTACTCTACAGAAGCAGCGCCAAGATCAACCATTTGGGATCATTCATCTGGCAACTCATGGCGAGTTTTTGCCAGGAAACATCAACCAATCGTATATTCAGCTTGCCGATGAAAAACTGCGCTTAAATCAGATCCGCACCCTGGGTTGGAATAATCCACCCGCCGAACTGGTAGTCTTAAGTGCTTGCCAGATGGCATTGGGGAACGAAGATGCAGAGCTTGGCTTTGCGGGCTTTGCGGTGAAAGCAGGTGTGAAGTCTGCTCTGGCAAGTTTGTGGAATATCAGTGACGAGGGAACAATCGGCTTAATGTCTCGGTTTTATGAGGAGTTGCACCGCGTACCCACCAAAGCTGGTGCTTTGCGAGAGGCTCAAATCGCCATGCTTAAGAGGCAGGTGAACGTCGAGGAAGGCAAGTTGCGGTATGGAACTAGCGAACTCCCCCTCCCGCCAGAACTTGCCAAATTGAGCCGACAAGACTTTTCCCACCCGTATTACTGGTCAGCGTTTACGATGATTGGTAGTCCTTGGTAGTAAACTCTTTGAGGATTGCATCATCAACGATCGCGCCGTCTCATCTCAGTCCAGCCGTCCCCACATGAGAATGCGCTTGTATGGAAAGAAGAAGGGGCGATCGTCGTTCAGGTACGGACACAACGTTTCCCAGTACCGCGCCACAAATTGCTCAAAGGTTGCGGCATCTAACCGTCGCTGATAATCGGTGAGGAGAGAGCCGCGATACCAGTCCAGCACAGCTTCTCGTGATGGCAGTACGTGTCCATAAAGCTGAAGCCTCACGGTTTGCTCGACAAAACCCAACTGGTAAAGTAAGTGGGCATATTGCTCTGGCAGCAACACTTCAAATTGATGCACGTACCCGTGGAGCGGTTGGCTAAAGTCGCGTGCGGTCTCTGCTGCTAAGGTATGCACAGGGTCGTTATCCATTGCAGGTATCTGGATGGCGAGTTGTCCACCCGGTCGCAGCTTTTGTTTAAAGTTTGTGAGTAAGTCACGATGCTTTGGCACCCATTGCAGCGCGGCATTAGAAACGATGAGGTCAAATGCGCCATCGGGTAAGGTGCCCTCAATCTGACCGGAGGTAAACCGGAGACCGTCGCCTGTAAAGGGATGCGCTTTCTCAAGCATGTTTGCTGACGCATCTAGCCCGATCGTTTCGTGAGCGGCTAGCGTTTCATGCAGATACTTTGTCAACGCTCCTGTACCGCAGCCCAGATCGAGGATGCGTAAATTTGCTTTGGGCTGAATCAAAGCCACCAGATCGTAAAACGGACGACTCCGTTCTGCGAGAAAGCGATCGTATTGTTCAGGGTTCCAGGTATCTTGCATGGCTTAAAATGTACGGCATAAATCTAATATGTACGGCATAGATCAGTTTTACCAGACTCGCGTAACAGCAGCAGCAAGCGATCACAACCTTGCGACCGTGGGCTATTACCTATGTGAGTTGTCACAAGGCAATGATGCAGGGTGACACGATGCTTGTGCACGATCGCGCATAGCATGAACGGTCATGACAATACAATTGTGCAGAGGCACACAATGGTTGTGCACGATCGCGCATGGCCTGATCGGCAGTAACCATACGATTGTGAGTGATGATACTACGCTTGTGCATGGTCACACAAAGCTTATGCATGGTCACACAAAGCTTGTGCACGATCGCACATTGCCTTGGTGGGTTGTGATAAGACGATTGCAGGTAAGTAATCAGACGCAATGATAGCTGAACATACTGGATGCGCTGACCGCTAATGGCTGACCGCTGACCGCTAATGCTCCCTCAGTAAAGCCAGCAGTACGCGATCGCCAGCGTCACCACCGTCAGCGGCAACCCAAAGCGTAGGTGATCCCAAAACGTGAGGCGATACCCCTGTTTGATGGCTGCTTCCGCCACAATGAGATTGGCTACGGAGCCAAGCAGCGTTAAATTTCCTGCCAGGGTGGAACCCGCCGCCAGCAAGAGCCAGGTACGGGTATCAGGTTGGGGCATGAGGTGATGCAGCAGCAACACGGCTGGCACGTTCGACACAAGATTGGACAAGAGTGCCGTTACGCCCAAAATGCTTAAAGGCGTTTGCACAAACTGAGACAATCCATTCAACGTACCGAGTTTTTGCACCCCTTCGGTCAAGATAAACAGGCCCGAAAACATCAGCAGCAAGTCCCAATCAACTTTCTGCAAGGTGCGCTCTGGCTTGAGGCGACGCGTAACCAAAAGTAACCCCGCTGCAATGAGGGTGGCTTCGGCGGGGGGGATGCTCACTAGGAAGGCGATAAGCAATCCGGCTGTAATAAGCAAGCTTTTGGTGAGCAACGGTTTAAACACCCGGTAGCGCAGGTGTTTTGGTTTCAGAGATGGTTGGGTCGATCGCACGTCTGGATACAACCACCACAGCAGCCCGACCTGGAGGCACAGACCAACGATCGCCAGCGGTGTTAGCGCTTTGGCAAATTCTAAGTAGCTGATGCCTGAAAACGAGCCGATGAGAATATTTTGTGGGTTGCCGCTAATCGTGGCGACGGAACCAAGATTGGTTGCGCCTGCAAGCGCGAGCAGGTAGGGGACAGGGTTAAGGGTTAAGGCAACGGTTAAGCCCACTACAAGCGGAGTCAGGATGAGGGCGATCGTGTCATTCATAAACAGCGCCGAAAGCAACCCACTGCCAAAGGTCAGCACGACAATCAGTCCAAACGGGCTGCGGACGTACCGCATGAGAACGTCTAGCGACAGTTGAAAGAAGCCAGCGGTGGCAAGGTTGGCGCTGATGACCATCATGCCAAAGAGAAACACCAGCGTTTTATAGTCGATCGCGCTCCACGCCGTTTTCAGATCTAAAACGCCCAAGGCCATCAGCGCTGCCGCACCAACAAGTGCGATCGTGGCCCGGTTCATGCGTAATCCCGGCAGATACCCCAGCCCCAGTCCGGCGTAGGTGAGTAGAACAACGATCGCACGCAGGATGATCATGGCTGTACTTGAGCAGGAGGCAACGTTGGCTTTGTCTCCGGCACGTATAACCAGAAGACAACGAGGGCAATCACGGCGATCACGGCTAAGAGCCAAAAGCCAGCATTGTACCCTGCCTGCTGTACTACGATTCCTGCCAGCACGTTGCTGAGTCCGGCTCCAATGCCAACAGCTGTACTCAGCATCCCCTGCGTCACGTTAAAGCGCCCGGTGCCTCTGGTCAAATCTGCAATCATCAGCACAGACAGCACACCAAAAATGCCCCCTGCAACCCCGTCTAAAATTTGTACCGACACGAGAAAGTAGGGATTGCTGCTGAGGGTGTACAGAACGCCACGAATGGGCAACACCGCGAACCCCAGCAGAAAGAGTGGCTTGCGTCCAGTCTCTGTCAGCCGACCTGTAAGATTAGAGGCGGGAATCATCACAAGCTGCGCCACAATAATGCAGGCTGACAGATAAACGGTGGGATCGAGTCCTTTATTGTCTGCCAAGCGTTGACCCACCAACGGCAGCATGGCAGCATTCGCAAAGTGGAAGAGCACCACCGCGATCGCAAACGCACGAATATGGGCATCCCCCAACAGTTGCTTCAACCCGGTCAAGTGGTGCTGAGCAGCGAGCGGCTCGTCATCCTCCGTGGCACCCCGCGCTAACTCGTGATCGATTTCCCGTTCCCGAATCCGCAAGGTCGATAAACTACTGCCGATCGCCATCGCGGCGACCAGAAAGAAAATGCCCTTCGCCGTAACAAATTGACCAATCAACGCGGCGAGAGCGGCTGCCAGCAAATTACCTGCGTGGTTGAACGTCTCGTTCCGTCCAACACGTCGATCGAAGTGGCGATGGCCTACTAACCCTAAGGTGATCGCCGCGATCGCGGGTGGAAAAATTGCCGCCGCAATGCCAATCAAGATCTGACTGGTGACGACCACTGGCAACGTTGGCACTAATACGATGGCAATACAACCGATCGACACCGCGATCGCTGCCCAGATCAAGAGCCAGCGTTTCTGTCGCAGCCGATCGACCAATGCTCCCGCTGGCGTTTGAGCCAAAATGGTGGCGATCGCCGAAGCCGAAAGCGCTAACCCAATTTGGGCAGGCTCCCAGTTTTGCGATGACTTTAAATAAACGCTGAGATACGGGCCAACCCCATCGCGCACATCTGCCAAAAACACATTCAACCAATCCAGCGCACGCAAACTTTTACCGCTAGGCGTGCGATCGCCCCGCTGACTCTCCGCTTGCGGCTGACTTATTTCCAGCATGACTAGACAATCCCCTCACTCTCACATAAAACGCTGGAGCCGTTGAGAGGCTTAGCAGCGGTAGCAAATATTACCGGACTGATATTACAGCCGAACCGCTGGCTTTCTAGTCTCTCGAAAGATGGAACCCTTTGCTTGAAGCGGATGAGGGCACGCTGCGAAGGCAGCAAGCGCTGGAGCAGGCAAGACGTTTGGTATAGCAGTACGTAGATGGGTGAGGACACAAATTAGGGATCTGCTAAGAAATAACATCCCAAATTGAAGGGTGTAGGAGTGGATGGGTGGATGGTGGATCAACCGTGGGTATAGACCTCAACCACCCACATGGAGAATGGGACGACGCTCTGGATCTTTTTCGGCCCGACGGATGACTTCGCGGGTGACGACAGCAATGTCTCCTTCCCCAAACAACATAAAGCGCATTAAGTATTGAATGGGGTTACCTTCGACCCAACCAAAATACGCATGAGGTAGTTTTCCTGTTTGATCCCGAATGTGCAGCAGAATGGCGGCGATCGCATTCGGCACCGCTGCACTTTCTGCCCGCAAAATGCGGTAATTGCCGACCTGTAACCCTCTCACTCGAATCGTATCCACAAATTCTGAGGCATCCGAAATCTGTACTTCCAGGAACAGCACCGCATCCATTGCTGGAATATGGTTGTCTTCGCGGACTTCCTTCTCTTTGAGAAAATACTCCCGCTCATCGCCAGCACCCAAACGATTGGCAATGAGCCGAATTTCGGCCTGGTTGGTTTCGGCAATATATTGCAGAGCCGTTTCGTCCATGTCAATGCGGTCTGCTCGCAGTTCCGTAGAGCGCCACACGCGTGAGACAAGTGAGGTTGCAATAATGGTGCCAATGAAAAAGGCTGCAATTCTAATGCCTTCTGGTCGTTCAATGATGTTCGTAACGGTTGTGTACAAGAACACAAGGGTAATGGTACCAAAGGCAAAAACCCCTCGCCTAGAGCCGTGATGACGAGCGGCTAACGTGACCGCAAACGCGGCTGAACTCATTAACACCAGTACCCCTGTCGCATAGGCTCCCCCTTGCGCTTCTACATTTGCCTTAAAAAGGATGGTGACGGCAAAGGCGATCGTGGTGTATACCAGCACCAGCGGACGAATCGCACGTGCCCAGTTCGGTGCCATGCCATAACGCGGCAGGTAGCGCGGCACAATGTTCAACAGCCCCGCCATTGCAGAGGCACCTGCAAACCACAGAATGGAAATGGTGCTGAGGTCATACAACGTCCCAAAACCATCCCCCATGAACTGATGAGCGAGGTAGGCAAGGGCACGACCATTGGCTTTGCCCTCTGATTGAAACTCGGCGGCAGGAATCAACAGTGTGGTGACTAAACTGCTGGTCAGCAGAAAGAAGCTCATGATTACAGCGGCAGTCGTGAGCAACTTGTGTGTGTTGCGGACGCGCCCTGTTGGAGCGGCTTCGGTATCGCTGCGCTGACCACATACCAACGGCATGACCGCAACCCCCGTCTCAAAACCCGATAAACCCAGGGCCAGTTTGGGAAAAAGTAAGGCGCTAACGCCCAGCATCATCAGCGGGTTGCCATGACTGGCGAAGAGTGCCTCACGCCAGACGCTAACCACCGTTGGTTGACTCAGGATATGGCTGATACCAACACCGATCGTGACTAAGTTCAACAGCAAGTAAGCGCCTACTAAAAAGACCGCTAACCCGATCGCCTCCCGAAATCCTCTCAAAAAAACGGCACTGAGCAAAGACACCAGCACCAGCGTCAGCCCAATATCGTGCCCATGTAAAAACTCTGGCACTAGAGGATTCTCAACAATGTGGGCGGTAGCATCCGCCGCTGAGAGGGTAATCGTAATGATAAAGTCTGTAGCTACAAACCCCAGAAGGCATAGCACAAAGAGCTTGCCTTGCCACCAGGGCAGTAGATGCTCCAGCATAGAGATCGATCCTTCCCCATGCGGACTGATCACCGCCACGCGCCGATAGATGGGCAGCGCTCCAAACAGGGTCAGCAACACTAAAATCAAGGTTGCCAACGGCGAAAGCGACCCGGCCGCCAAAGCTGCAATGCCTGGTTGATACCCCAACGTCGAGAAATAATCGACCCCAGTTAAACACATGACCTGCCACCACTTGTGCTGGCGATGAGGCTCCACGTTACGAGCTGTCCCTTTTTTGCCCGCTTTATCCTCTTCCAGTAGCCAACAAACTAATCGGCGACGATAGTAAGTGGCTGGACGAATGCGTTTAGTCATGAACCATGACTCCTGCGGCTCTGCCCTTCTGCATGCTTAACCATGATTAGCCTCGACTTGCTTAGCAATGGTGTTCAACTTAGTGCCACCATAATTCCATCTAAGCTTAGATCGACACAGGCGATCGCTTGCAACATCAGAGGATTATCTGCATGGCCGCTCACGTTTGCCAGCCCCTATCGACCAGCAAGTAGCCCACCAAGCAGCAGATGAGCCATCGACCAGCCAGATATCGACCAGTGACTAAATGATTGGAGACGGCGGTTTCATCGCCTGAAACGCATTTAGGGCCAGCGCGATCGCAATTAAGCCCATTCCTGCGGCTTCGAGAGCAGTTGGCGTTTCACCAAGCTGTATCCAGGCCGCTAACACTCCTACAACCGGATTCAACAGTACGCCTAAACCTGCCGTACCCGCCGAAAGACGGTTTAAAACAAAAAGCCAGAGTAAAGTGGCGATCGCGGTTCCTGGAATGATGTTATAAACGAGCGCAAAAACAAAAGGCTGCGACCACACAATGGGAGTGGACGGAGTAAAGAGAGCCATCAGCACCAGGGGAATCGCCCCTGCAACCGTTTGCCATGTTGTAAATGACAGCAAATCAAGCTTAACCGTTTGCCGGACTCGCTTGGCAATGATGGCACCACCAGCCCAACACAGACCTGCCAGCAGAGCCAGCACTTTACTGACGATCGTGCCGTGTAGATGCTGTAGATCCAAAATAAGCAGCAGTCCGGCAAGGCTCAGGGCGATCGCGATCCACTGCAAACCTTGCACCCGCTCACGTAAGAAGAACCACGCCAGTAAGAGCGTCCATAGCGGCATCGTGTAGACCAACACAGACGTTCTGCCCGCACCGCCGCTGACCAGGGCCAAGGTTGCTAACCCATATACGCCACCAATTTGGAGAAACCCAGCCCAAAACGTGAACAAAAATTCTTTCGGCCAAAGAGGTTTCCGCCAGCACAACAGCGCCAGAAGTAAGCTCACTGCCCCCAGCGTAATCCGCAGTGCTGCAAACTGGAACGGTGGCGCATACTGCACCGCAATTTTCATTTGCACCCAGTTGTAACCCCAGATGAGCGCCAGTGCTAAGAGCGCCAGCAGAGCGGGCCAACGCGCTGATTCATGTTTTGACACAAAAAGGTCTCTTAACGTCATGAAACAAGAAAGGACGCTTTGTCGATCGCTTCCAATCTGCGGCACCAGACAACCTCGAACTCAGCACCAGCGGCTTTCATCTGTCCGCTGCATTTGAATTAGTAGACCGCGCTATTGCCGATTAGAGAATGCGCTATTGACCCCGCCCTCGTTTGCAATCTGCAAAACTCAAGCGCCTCTGAGTCTAGAAAACTTGCGATCGCCATTTCAAGCACTGCTTCGATTGGATACTCAATCTCAGAGACTTAATGCGAGTGTTGCAAAGGATTTGCTTGAACTTTTTTGACTTCTTCGTATCTCCAAATATCCTCTTAGAATCACTATGTAGCTTGGTCAGAAAGCCTAGACAAAGCAATGGGCTAAACGCCTAGTTTGAGTAGGCTTTCTGACTCGCCGTTGTCATATTACACATGGCGACGGCTATAGCAATCAAACTGGTATAAGAACCTTACAATGCGGGAGACAAAGCAACCGCTCGTCTGGCTAAACCGTGACAAAGGTGGTCTTTACTTTCTCTTGCAGCAGAGATGCATTCACGCTATCCAACTTCGCAACAACCTGATGCAGCGAGTTGTCGATTACCCAGGTTTGGCTTCCTCGTTGTTGCAGCAGCGCCTCACTGAGGTTAAAGCCACTGCCTAAAGCAATTGTGTCGGTACCGACCTCAAAATCACGAATGATTTTGATGCCTTGTCCGCGCGCTAGGGCAAACGTATCGGCACCACCACCCCCTGTCAGCACATCATTGCCACTACCGCCATCGAGCCAATCAGCGCCAGCATCACCAAACAGTTGGTCATCCCCCACGCCACCGTAAAGCGTGTCGTTTCCAGCATTACCCCAGAGTTGGTCGTTACCACTATCGCCGTAAAGCGTGTCGTTTCCAGCATGCCCCCAGAGGCGATCGTTCCCATCGCCACCATAGAGTTGATCTTGATCAGCACCACCCGTCAGCAGGTCTTGCCCACCCCAACCATAAATCTGGTTGGCTGTCGTCTTACCTACCAAAGTTTCAGACAAGTCAGTGCCATTAAGCGTGGAGGACGATGGTGTGCTGGGTATTAACGGCTGTACCGTAAGAGTGAAGGTATCTTTAATAGTGCCACCGTTACCATCAGAAGCAGACAACACAATGGTTGAGGTGCCCGCGCTTGCACTAGTGGGTGTACCGCTGAAAGTACCTGTAGCCGCGTTAAAGGTCAGCCAGCTCGGTAAGCTGCTACCATCCTCTAACGTGGCTTGGTAGGTCAGGGTATCGCCGTCTGGATCAGCAAACGTCTTGGGATTGACGGTGTAACTGAAGGGATTGGTTGCAGTGGTCGTCAGGTCAGGAATGGTGTAAGCGCTGTTGAGAGTAGGGGATTGGTTAGTAGCGGCATTGACTGTCAGCGTAAAGGTGTCTTTACTGCTGCCACCATTGCCGTCAGAAGCCGTCAGGTCAATGGTCAATGTACCAGCATTGGCATTGGTAGGCGTGCCGCTAAAGGTACGCGTCGTAGAATTAAAGGTTAGCCAGGTGGGTAAACTACTGCCATCGCCCAACGTCGCTGTGTAGCTGAGGGTATCACCATCGGCATCAGTAAAGGCATTGGCATCAACCGTATAGCTGAAAGCTTGTTTTCCGGCAGCGGTTAGGTCAGGAACGGCATTAGCACTGTTGAGGGTGGGTGCCGTATTACCGCTACTAGCAGTATCGTCGTTTTGAATCGTGCCTGATGCGGTAGCGGTGGTCAGTGTCGCACCACCAGTCGGGCTGGAGAGTGTTACCGTGAAGCCTTCATCCGATTCTACCGTTGTGTCACCGCTGGCATTCACAGTGATGACTTTGCTGGTTTCACCGGCCGCAAACGTTACAGTGCCCGTCGGTAAAGTACCGCTAAAGTCAGCGGCATTCGCAGCATTGGAGCCACTGCCCGTGACAGCATAGTCTACGCTGGTGGCGCTAGTTGTGTCACCACTGCGCGTGACTGTAAAGGTGTAGGGAGTGGTGCCGCTGTTGCCTTCTGCTTTCGACGCACTGATAGCCGCGATCGCCAAATCGGTCGTGGTCGTAGCAACATCATCATTTTGAATCGTGCCTGTGGCAGTGGCAGTGGTCAGCGTGGCTCCACCAGTCGGACTGGAGAGCGTGACAGTGAAGCCTTCATCCGATTCAACGGTTGTGTCACCGCTGGCATTTAGAGTGATCACTTTGCTGGTTTCGCCTGCCGCAAAGCTGATAGTACCAGTAGGCAATGTACCGCCAAAGTCAGCAGCCTTTGCAGCGTTTGTACCAGAGCCAGTGACGGCATAATTGACACTGGTAGCACTTGTCGTGTCGCCACTACGAGTGACTGTAAAGGTGTAGGGAGTGGTGCCGCTGTTGCCTTCTGCTTTCGACGCACTGGTAGCCGCAATCGCCAATGTCGTTGGAGTGCCCGTTTCGTTGTCGGCGATCGTCACCGTTCCGGTTGAATCCGTGCCGATCTTATACCTGCTAGTTGAGTCGATCGTTAAGATAACGGTTTCGTTGCCCTCCGCCACAGTGTCATCTTTCGGTGCGATCGTGATCGTCGCTGATGATGACCCTGCTGGAATCGTGACGTTTTTGGCAAGCGTTTTGCTTGTGGTTGCATCGGTGTAATCGGCAAGGTTTGTGGCAGTGCCAGAAATGTAGTAGGTTACAACTAATGAATCGGTCGTACTGCCAGTGCGAGTAACGGTGAATTGACCAGGATCTGAACCCGTCTCTGACGCATCGGCATCAGTGGCGGCAATGGTAACGACGGGTATTGAGTCATCGTTGACGATCGTGGCTCCAATAGCTGAATTGGTAAAGGTCGCCTTCTTATCTGGATCAGATAGAACGACTAGAAAGGTCTCGTTTGATTCGTCCGTGAGATCGCCTTTGACATTGATGGCGACCTGTTTGCTCGTTTCGTTGGGCAGAAAGGTGACGGTACCCGTGTAAAATCCGCCTTCAATATCATCGGCGCTGGCTGGATTTGTCCCAGTACCGCTACTGACGGTATAGCTCACCTTGGTTGTGCCCGAAACGTCACCGCTGCGAATGACGTTAAAGGTGAACGGTGTCGTGCCTGTATCGCCCTCCGATCGGTAGGTACTGACCGCTTTCGCTTCGATCGTTGCCGAATCCTCATTTTGAATCGTGCCTGTGGCAGTGGCAGTGGCGATCGTGGCACCCGACGACGCGTTTGAAAGGGTAACGGTAAAGCCTTCATCAGGTTCGGCTGTGGTATCCCCCTGGACATTGATGGTTAAGGTCTTGCTGGTTTCATTGGCGGCAAAATTAATGGTGCCACCAGGCAATGTTCCGCCAAAATCGGCAGCATTCGCCGTCTTAGAACCACTGCCCGTGACGGCGTAATCCACGCTGACGGCACTGGTCGTATCGCCAGAACGGGTAATCGTAAAGGTAAACGGTGTTGTGCCGCTATTACCCTCTGATTTAATGCTATCTTTCACGGCAATAAACAGTGAAGCAGGTGTCAGCGTCGGGGTGCCTGTATATTCGTGAGCGCCAATGTCGGTTTCTACGCCATTAATGCCATCCCCATCGCGGCGGGTTGTTCCGTCTGCGTCGGTGCTGACCACGCTGCTAAAATCGCTGGAACCCGCATCGATCGCCAAACTCCCTGCTTTAAGCGTAAAATCTCCATTTTCTGGATCAACAAATTGGGGATCTTGTTCAATGATGTTTTGCAGTTTGGCACTGGTTTCATTAGTTGCCGCTGCATTATTGGCTGACGAATCCACATAGGATTGACCCGAACCCATTGTGGCACCAGCGGGACTGGTTGACTGAAACGTCGTTGAAGAGTTATAGGTCAGGTTATTGTCAAAAATAACATCTGACGATTGATAAATTAAGTTGGAACGACTGCCATCTCTCGCGGACATGATGTTGTTTTCAGCCCGCACATTGCCAGAATTGATGACTGAAATTTCACCTTTGACATCCAGGTTGCTGGAGTTGTGATACAGCGTGTTGTTGACAATATCTGCATTCTCAGATTGAAAGACGGTAACACCAAAGCCACCGTTGTCATAAACTGTGTTGTTGGCAATCAGAAACTTGCCCTCATAGGCGCTTTCTTTGACATCTGAATCAACTTCATTATTTCTGTTGGAGTCAAGAATGATGCCATGCCCTTCTGACACTTTTGTCGCTTGAATCCAGGGAATCAATTGGATATTGTCGTGAATGGTATTTCCCTGAATCACAAATTTGTAGTCAGTCGTGTTGCTGTCAGAATTATGGCTGTGCAAGATGCTAATGGCACTAGTTCCCAGAGTGCTGTATAGCGATGTTTCAGAGATTGTGTTGTTCTCAATGGTGATGTAATCCGACATGTTGGAACCAATACCACCACCGGGAAACTTGGAGATCGTGTTATTGCTGATGGTGATATGGTTGGAATAGTTAACGATGTTTTGACCCGTGCCATCGTATGAGGGCTGGATGGAAATCGCAGATCCATTGATCAATGGGTTGCTGCTGTTATCTTTTTGCGACTCCGCATACTCCATCGTGATGCTGTCGAGAGGTCCATTGACCGTAAACCCATCTACCACCACGTAGGAAGAACCTGAAATCGAAATGGCGGAGGCACCTTGAGAGTCAATGACTGGATTAGCACCAGGATACGCCTTGAACGTAATTGGGTTTTCTTCAGTGCCTTGTTTGTTCCGAATCGCCAGCGTTGCTTTGGTGGAACCACTTGTATAGGTGCCATCCATCACCAGGACGGTATCGCCTGCTTGCACCAGATCCGCCGCTTTTTGCAACGAACGAAAGGCTTGTGATGTGCTGGAACCGTCGTTACTGTCGCTGCCTGTGCCCGAAACGTAGTAAGTCGCTAGGGTGCCCTGATAATTTGCCATTACTTCAGGGTGGAAAGCAGGCGTAGATTTGACTGCGCCTGTAGAGACTTCTAAATTCCAATTGCCTTTAGCTCCTGTCAAGCTATTGGAGGCTGCCACTGTTGCGCCAGTCAGCAAACTCAGGTGGTTAATAAACGCGACTCCATTTCTGCCATCGGCTGCTTCAGTCGCCGCTACATTGCAGCCGTACAGCAAGATATCAGCCTCTTCTGCCAAAGCTGTCCGCCACTGCTGCAATTGCAAGCTGTAATCTACCAGAGTCTCTGTGCTGAGGTATGTGTTACCCAGTTGCACGCTTCCCGGTGCCCCGTGGGAGATGATTTGAATACTGCTAAGGTTGACATACTCTTTGAGCACGGTGGTAATCTGCTCAACGCCATCCAAACGTGGATCGAGCATAGCGACTTCTGCACCAGGAAGCACTCCTAGCGCCAGTGCACTATAATCGGCGATCGCAGCATCAATGAAGACAAGGGTATTCTGAACAGCGTCTTGTTGCGTTGGCTGAGAGAGTTGAACAGTCATGATGATTCCTCTGAGACTTTATCCGTGGGTTAGAAGTTGCCAAAATGGCATGGTAAATGCGCCCTCGACGGATGACTTGGGGACTGAAAGTCGCAGTAGTTAGTTAAGACAAGGACGGTGGTTACCCTTGAACAAACGTTCTCGCCCTTTCCACCGTTTAATTCCATGTCTCGAACCATTTAGACCGATGTGCTGTGTAAAAACTGGTAGATGAATCCCCAATCATGGGATTCGTTGCTTCAATTTCTTGAGTCAGATGTTAATCGTGTTTAAGAACACTTTTTGATGCCCATGCAACGATGAAATCTTGGGAAGGTGAATATTTTGTGAAAGTTTTGCGATTGCTTCATATCAACATCGGTTCTTCATTTTTGAGCGATCGCCTCTGTAAATGTACTTTGATGGCGGTAATTCATCTGTAAATTCACCTGTTGGTTTGCTCCATTGTCAGCATTATCTGAAGAAAGGATTGAACATAAAACGGCTGAATATTTAAGGGTAAATACTCAGCCGTTCTATATGGTTCATTCGTGGAGGCGATCGTCTACTAGATATTGACAAAGGTCGTCGAGGCTTTCGTCAAAAGTGTAGAGGCATTCACACCATCGAGCTTTGCCACCACTTGATTGAGCACATTGTCAACTAACCAGGTTTGACTGCCTCGCTGCTGTAGCTGCAAGCTACCCAAACTAAGCCCATTCCCTGAGGCGAGTTTGTCAGTACCGACTTCAAAATCACGAATGGTTTTGATGCCGTGGTCACGAGCCACTACAAACGTATCTGCACCCGCACCACCCGACAACACATCGTTGCCAAGGCCGCCATCAAGCCAGTCATCCCCAGCATCACCAAAGAGTTGGTCGTCCCCAACGCCTCCAAACAGGCTGTCGTTACCGTCGCCACCATAGAGCTGATCATTGCCCAATTCACCGTAGAGTTGGTCATCGCCCGCACGTCCCCAGAGTCGATCGTTGCCATCGCCACCATAGAGCTGATCCTGCCCAGCACCACCCGTCAGCAGGTCTTGTCCGCCAAAGCCATAAATCTGGTTGGTAGCAGCCGTACCGACTAACGTTTCCGATTGGTCAGTGCCATTGAGCGCGGTTGATGATGGTGTGCCAGGTGATGCAGGTTGGAGCGTGAGGGTAAAGGTATCTTTCACACTACCGCCCTTACCATCTGAAGCGGTCAAGCCGATGTTTAGAGGGTTTGTGGTACTCGTTGGCGTGCCGCTGAAGGTGCGGGTCGTTGGATTGAAGGTCAACCAGGTCGGTAAACTGCCACCATCGGCTAAGGTTGCCTGCAAGGTGAGTGAATCACCATCGGGATCGACAAAGGTGTTGGCATTGACCGTATAGCTGAAGGGGCTGGCTGTAGTGGCTGTCAGGTCGGGAATTGTATTATTGGAATTGAGGGTGGGTGACTGATTGGGTGCAGCAACGACGGTGAGATTGAACGAATCCTTGCTGCTGCCGCCGTTGCCATCAGAAGCGGTCAGGTCGATCGCCACTGTTCCCGCGTTAGCATTGGTGGGTGTGCCGCTAAAGGTGCGAGTCGTAGGGTTAAAGGTCAGCCAACTCGGCAAAGGGTTGCCACTTGCTAGGGTGGCTTGATAGGTCAATGCATCGCCATCTGGATCAACAAACGTACCAGCCTTAACTGTGTAGCTAAAGGGCGTTTTCCCAGTGGCAGATAGATCGGCGATCGGTGTGGCGATCGTGGGCGCGGCATTTCCCCCAGTTGCACCGTCATCATTCTGAATGGTGCCAGTAGCGGTGTTTGTAATCAGTGATGCCCCTCCAGTTGGACTGGATAGGGTTACAGTAAAGTTCTCATCCGGTTCGATGGTCGTGTCTCCGCTCGCATTCACGGTGATCACTTTGCTGGTTTCACCAACGGCAAAGTTGACAACCCCAGCCGGTAAGGTGCCGCCAAAGTCAGCCGCGTTAACCGGATTTACACCGCTACCCGTGACCGCATAATTTACGCTCGTGGCGCTAGTGGTATCGCCGCTGCGAGTGACGCTGAAGGTGTATGGGGTTGTGCCGCTGTTGCTCTCAGGTCGAATGGCGTTGATACCCGCGATCGCTAGCGTGGTAGCAGTCGCAGTTTCATTGTCGGCGATCGTCACGGCTGCCGTTTCGGTGCCACTCGTTCCTAACTTATAGTTTCTGCCGTTTAAGAGCGTCAAGCTAACGGTTTCATTCCCTTCTGCTAAAGCATCGTCAGTCGGTATAAGTGCGATCGTAGCGGATGCCGCTCCTGCTGGAATCGTAACGTTCTTTTTGATCGAAGTGTAGTCTGTGCCATTGGTCGCCGTCCCACCAATGGTGTAATCGACCGTAAGCGGATCGGTTGTGCTGCCTGTGCGGGTAACGGTAAAGAGACCAGGGTTGGTACCCGCTTCTGCGGCATTAGCATCGGTGGCAGCGATGGTGACGATCGCCTTATTATCATCATTGCGAATAGTGGCTCCAGCGGCTCCTGTCGTGAGGGTAGCTCCTCTCGTGGCACCAGAGAGGGCAACCAAAAACCCTTCGTCGAGTTCATTGGTGAGGTCTCCAGCCGCATTAATGGTGATTTCTTTGCTGGTTTCGTTGGGTAAAAACGTGATGGTTCCGGTGGGGAATGTACCACCAAAGTCATTGGCATCGGCTGGGTTTGCGCCAGTGCCACGCACGGTATAGGTGACTTCGGTCGTACCTGAAAGATCACCACTGCGGAACACCGTAAATTTGTAAGGTGTGGAAGCGTAATCGCCTTCCATCTGCCAACCATTGAGAATTGCAATTTCGAGGGTGGCAGAATCATCATTCTGAATCACACCTCTGGCGCTGGCAGTGGCGATCGCCGCTCCTGCCGAAGGGTTAGACAGCGTTACCGTAAAGCCTTGATCTGGCTCTGCTGTGACATCTCCCTGCACATTAAGCGTGAGGGTTTTGCTCGTTTCGTTGGCAGCAAAATTGATGGTTCCAGTAGGAAAGTTCCCACCAGCAAAATCTGCTCCATTCGCAAAGTTAGACCCACTGCCTGTAATGGCATAATCTACACTTACAGCACTGGTAGTATTGCCTGTGCGGGTGACGGTGAACGTAAAGGGAGTTGTACCGCTATTACCTTCAGCTTGTACGGCATCTGTTGCTGCAATCAAGATCGAGGCAGGAGTCAGGGTTGGTGTGCCTGTATATTCATACGCCCCTATATCCGTTTGAATGCCATTAATGCCATCGCCATCCCGACGCGTGGTACCCCGCCCATCAGTACCAACGGCACTACTAAAGGCGGTAGAACCCGCATCGATCGCCGAGCTACCTCCCTGAAGCGCAAAATTGCCCTTGGCAGGATCAACAAATTTGGGATCTTGTCCCACAATATTTTGCAATCCGGCAACTAAGACATTGGCAGCTTCCGCATTAGCTGCGGCAGAATCAACATAAGCAGCCCCGCCACCCAGTGCCGCATTAGGCGGACTCGCAGCTTGAAAGGCGATCGAGGAATTGTAGGCGAGGTTGCGATCAAACACAACATCAGTAGAACCCGTAATCAGATTGGCACGGCGACCATCCCGCGCATACATAATGTTGTTCTCAACTCGAATGTTGTTGGCACCCGCTGTGATAATCTCACCATTTAAATCGGGGTTGCGAGAGTTTTGATACAGCGTGTTATTGACAACATCTACATGCTCAGATTGAAAAACGTTAACGCCAAAACCACCATTGTTGTAGACCGTATTGTTTGAAACTAAGATCTTGCCATCGTAGGGGTCTCCTTGAACACCTGAGCTTGCTTGAGTGTTGCGGTTGTCATCAATAATGATGCCGTGTCCCTCGGTAATTTTTCCGGCTGGTAGCCACGGAATCAAACTCTGGTTGTCATACACCACATTGTTCCGCACAATCATCTTGTAGTCGGTGGTGTTGCTATCAGAATCACGGCTGTGCAAAATACTGATTGCACTTGAGCCATTGTTGGTATACCAGGATGTCTCAGAAACCGTATTATTCTCAATCGTGACGTAGTCTGCCATATTGCTGCCAATACCGCCACCAGAGAACTTGGTAATGGTGTTGTTGCGAATGGTGATATGGTCAGAAAAGATGACGGGGTTGCCATTACCGTCATAAGTTGACGCGATCGCAATGCCACTGTTTTTGGTGAGTGGATCGTCGGTGACATTTTTTTGTGATTCGGCGTAGTCTAAGGTGATCTTGTCTTTAGCGCCAATCAAAGTCAGTCCTTCGATCGTGACGTAGGAAGACCCAGAGACAATCACCGCATAAGAACCGTCTGAGTTAATCGTTGGCTTTGCCCCAGGATAGGCTTTGAAGGTAATTGGGTCAGCCTCTGTCCCATGCTTATCGCGAATCAGGAGTACTGTTTTACCAGGATTCTCATAATTGCCATCCATCACCAGCACCGTATCGCCAGCCTGCACCAGGTTTGCCGCTTTTTGCAGGGTGCGAAAGGCTCCCCCTTCGCTTAAGCCGTTGTTACTGTCGCTGCCTGTGCCTGAAACATAATAGATTTTGCCAGCCATTGGTATTCCATCCTCGTTTTGAATATTACCTGTGGCAGTTGCCGTCGTCAGTGTGGCTCCTCCCGTGGGGTTCGAGAGAGTCACGGCAAAGCCTTCGTTGGATTCAATCGTGGTGTCACCGTTGACGTTTACTGTAATCAGTCTGCTAGTTTCATTCGCTGCAAAGTTCACCGTGCCCGTGGGCAAAGTGCCACCAAAGTCTGCTGCAGCAGCAGCGTTCACACCGTTGCCCATGACGGCGTAATCGATACTGGTTGCGCCTGCGGTGTCGCCACTGCGTGTCACGGTAAAGGTATAGGGTGTGGTACCCGTATTGCCTTCCGGTTTGTCAGCAGCGATTGGGGCGATCGCCAGTGTCGTTGGAGTCGCAACCACAACATCATCATTTTGGATGGTGCCTGTGGCAGAGGTTGTGGTTAACGTGGCTCCCCCACTCGGTCTGGAGAGCGTGACGGTAAACCCTTCGTCTGATTCAACCGCACTATCACCACTAGCATTAATGGTGATCACTTTGCTGGTTTCACCCGCTGCAAAACTCACCGTACCTGTGGGTAAGGTGCCGCCAAAATCACTAGCATTAGCAGCATTAGCGCCACTACCCGTGAGCGCATAATTGACGCTGGTTGTGCCTGTGGTATTTCCCGCCCGCGTCACCGTGAAGGTAAAAGGCGTTGTGCCTACATTGCCTTCGGCTTTGCTGGCATTGGTGGCGGCAATAGCGAGTGTGGTTGACGGGGCACTTGCATCATCATCGCGAATGGTACCTGTATCTCTGGCAGTTGTAATGGTGCCGCCTCCACTTGGATTTGAGAGGATGGCAAAAAAAGTTTCATCGGACTCACCCGTAGTGTCGCCGTTCACATTAATGGTGATGACCTTACGGGTTTCGCCCGCGGCAAAGTTCACCGTTCCAGAGGGGAAGGTACCGCCAAAATCAGCCACATTCGCAGGGTTAGAACCTGCATTTGCCACTCGATAATCGACGCTGGCAGCGATGTCAGTTTTGCCACTCCGCGTGACGGTGAAGGTAAAGGGGGTGGTGCCCGCATTTCCCTCGGCTTTGTCAGCGTTCGTCGCCGCGATCGCAAATGCTGGAACCAGCGTAGACACGTCATCGTTCAGCAGATAGCCAGTAGCCTGACCAGCGGTAATGGTTCCACCGCCGCTCACATTTGAGAGAGATACCTGGAACGCTTCATCAGCCTCCAAGGTTGAATCGGCGATCGCATTAATGGTAATGGTTTTAGTGATTTCATTGGCAGCAAACGTGACTGTCCCAGTGGGAAACGTACCACCAAAATCAGCCGCATCTGCTGGGTTGGCAGTGACACCTCTAACAGCAAAATCGACAGTGGTAACGCCCGTTGTATCGCCTGTGCGGGTGATCGTGAAGCTATAGGGAGTGGTACTGCCTGTACCTTCGGCTTTGTAATTGCCCGTACCCGCAATCGACAGCGTTGCAGAATCCTCATTGAGAATTTTGCCCGTTGCCGTTCCTGTGTTAATAAAGGTGTTAGCTGATGGGTTAGAAAGGGTGACGGTAAACCCTTCATCCGCCTCAGCCGTAGCATCACCGCTCACATTCACGGTGATCACTTTGCTGGTTTCACCCGCAGCAAAATTGACGGTGCCTGTCGGCAATGTTCCACCAAAATCTGCTGCATTGGCGGCTCTGCCACCACTACCTGTGATCGCATAATTTACGCTGGTTGCACCACTTGTATTGCCGATTCGAGTCATCGTGAAGGTGAACGGTGTAGTGCCTGCGTTACCCTCATTTCTGACTGCATTGGTGGACGCAAGGAAGAGATTGCTGGCGGTCAGCGTTGGTGAGCCAGTGTATTCGTAAGCGCCCAGATCGGTTTGTACGCCGTTGATGCCATCCCCATCTCGACGACTGGCACCGAGAATATCAGTACTGACTACACTGTTGAACAGAGTCGAACCTGTGTCGATCGCGGGGCTACCCGCTCTGAGTGCAAAATTGCGAGCTGCCGCATTCACAAACTGTGGATCTTGTCCCACAAGGTTGTTTAACCCTACGGCATTCGGATCGTCAGACGCTTTAAAGTCACCGTTGTAGGCGAGGTTACGATCAAAAACAACATTGCTGCTGGTGTTGTTGATCGAGTTGGCTTTGCCGCCAGTTCTCGCATACATGATGTTGTTGTAAGCACGTACATTTTGTGCCTCGTTGACGGCAATATTTCCAGTATCCGTCAAAACACTCCCATTCTGATAGGTTGTGTTGTTGATCAAATCTATAGGGGCTTCACTTTTAAAGACGTTGATGCCTGCGCCTCCATTGTTGTAAGCAACGTTGTCGGCAAACAAAATTTTGCCTCTGTAGGCATTGCCAACGGCATCATAGGCAGTGTCGATCATGATGCCGTGCCCTTCTGTGATTTCTCCACTTGCGAGTTGATTCCACGGCACCTTCTGGATGTTGTCGTGGGAAATATTGCCCCGCATGATGACCTTGTAGTCAGTTGTATTATTATCCGAGTTCCAGAGTCGGAGGTTGCTTATTCCTTGAGTACCGTAGGGCGAATAGTAGGAATTACCAGAGACAATATTGTTCTCAAACAGGAGGTAATCAGCCTCGGTGGTGGCTATCCCCGCTCCTGGGAAATTGGAAACTGTGTTGTTACGAAGGGTGATGTGGGTGGAATGAATCTTTTCAGCTTCGGTGCTATTCGTTCCATTCTGAAAGGTAGCAAAGATGCCATTGCCAGAGGTTGCCGGATTACCCAGGTTAAACCGTTGGCTTAGGGCATAGGCCAGAGTGATTTCATCGCGTGCGCCCCTTAGAGTCAACCCTTCAATGACGACATGGGAAGACCCCGTGATACCAATGGCGTTCCAATTATTGCCATGTGCTTGCAGAACGGGTGTTGCACCGGGGTAAGCTTTGATTGTGGTAGGCTGTGCTGCTGTACCCTGTAACCCGGAGATATTGATAATGTTGCTATTGGGCGCTAAATTTTCGTAAGTGCCGTTCATCACTAGCACGGTATCTCCGGCTTGTAGCACGCGGCGAACTTGATTGAAGGTGCGAAAGGCTTGAGATTCATTGGAACCATTGTTGCTATCGTTTCCGGTTCCAGAAATGTAGTAAGTAGCCATGAGTGAAGTCCTGATCTGTCTGGTGTGCGGTGTGTAGTGTTCTAAGTGGACGCATAAACAACTATCTCAGCGAACAACCGAGGGCTAAGCATCGCCATCAAGACGTTTAACTGTCAAAACGAATGGAATCTATCCACAGAATCAGTGGGGCAACCTGGAGGTGCAAAGTACAAGTCTGCCGCTGAGTCTGATAAGCGAAAGTTTGATGCTGGTTGCAAGTGAATAGAGCAATCTTAGGACTTACGCAAAAGCGGTCATCTTTCGCCCCCTAGCCCCCAATTTTGGGGGAACAGAGCCAACTAAAGCCCCCAGCAATGGGGGTTTGGGGGCAAGTGCGTAAGTCCTAAATCTTTAAGGGGCGATCGCATTCTGCCCTAGCACCAAATTAGCAAAGAGCGAATGAGCAAATATTGTTCAACAACCTGTGACGCACTGAGTGTTGGTAGGTTTAATCAAGCTTTAGGCAAACCGTTGAGGCGGGTAGAATGCAGAGTTTGAAAAACTTGGCCTTGAAGAACTTGGCGAGCATACTGCCGTTAAAAGCCAACCCTGCTGGTGATCAATTGTACGTGGTGATGCCCATCTGCCATGATCAAAACGCAGAAGTGTGAATATTTTGTGAATCTGCTGTTACAGGTCTTAATCCACATGCCTTCTTTATTTTGAGGGGATCATCACCGTAAAACTACCCGACAAACCAGGCCGATGAAACGTGAACGCAGCTACGCTGAAGTATCCTGGATGAGGTACTTACGTATCCCAATGCAGAATTGTCTGAATGTCAGCCACTAATTCGCGGGCTTTGAAGGGTTTTGTAATAATGCCTTTAATGCCAAGTTGGGCAAACTGCTGATGCTCATGTTTGCTGGTTTTAGCCGTTAGTAAAATCAGGGGTACTCGACAAGTCGTGGCGCTTGCTTGCAATTGCTCAAACGTAGCAAGACCATCCATTTCAGGCATCATCACATCCAGCAAAATGGCATCAAAGTGGTACTCGGCTGCTTTCTCTAAGCCTTCAGTACCAGAAGCTGCGGTGACAACTTCCCACCCAGCAGCCATTTCCAGGCTAATTTGAATGACTGTGCGCACACCTCCTTCGTCGTCAATCACCAAAATTCGTTTACTCATAAGTTAATCCCAACGCCACACTTCATCATAGTGGGATTGCTACAGCGATCGGTGTGATCAATCTTGCTCATCAACCGGAAGCATCACATAAAAACTACTGCCTTCGCCTAGCGTGCTCTCAGCCCAAATCCGTCCATTGTGTTGCTGTACAATGCTACGACAGATCGCTAAGCCCAAGCCTGTGCCACCTTTTTGGCGAGAATCAGAGGTATCAACCTGCTGGAACCGCTCGAAAATCGTTTCTAATTTATCTGAAGGAATGCCGCGCCCCTGGTCTTTAACAGAGAATAGGATGCAAGACCGAAAGGGTGGGGGAGTCGGGACGCGGGCGAATGAGGCGGTGGCATCATCTTTCACGTTGCGATTCACCCAGCGATCGCCATCCTGCAACTCTGCACTTAACCAGACTGTATCACCGCTAGATGAGAACTTGATCGCGTTGCTCAGTAGGTTGGTCAAAACTTGAAGGATGCGATCGCCATCAATTTCTAACTGGATCGTTAACGGTGCAACGACCAAATCTACACCTGCACTAGCAGCCATTAATTGTGTTAAGTCAATCGCTTTCATCATCAAATCGGCAATTTGGCACGGTTGTTTCAACAACTTCACGTCACCAGACTCCAAGCGCTCTAACGCTAGAATGCTATCGACTAAATGAACCAGGCGATCAGACCCTTCAAAGGCGATCGTCAGCAACTGTTGAGCGCGATCAGAGTTTCGTTCCACTAAGCCGTCAATGAGTAAATCTAACGCGCCATGAATCGCCGTTAACGGAGTGCGAAACTCGTGGCTCACAACTGAAATAAACTCATCTTTCATGCGTTCAATCAAAGAACGCTCCGTGATATCTTCGCCAATGCTAAGAAACCCGATCGGATTACCTTGGGCGTTATGCAGCAAGGTGCAGTTCCACGCAATTTGCCTCACCTCACCCGCTTTTGTTAGCAATGGATCTTGATGATGCACTCGAAACGCTTTAATGAAAAAATCCGGCTCTATTAGTAGCTGTGGCAATTGAGATGATGGATCAAAGACATCTAGCCAATTCCTGCCAACCAGCTCAGTCTGGCTGTAGCCCGTTACTTCTGCTAAGAAGGGGTTGGCATAGGTGATGTTTAATTGGGTATCAAAGCCAACCACTAGCAAGCGAACATCTTCCATTAACGTGCGCCAACGTCGTTCTGATTCGCGTAAAGTGGCTTCTGTTTGTTCACGCTGCCGCAGCTCTTGCTGTAATTGTTGATTCGCTTCATTTAGTTCTTTCGTCCGTTCTACTACGAGCGCTTCAAGCTGATCCTGATACTGCTTCAGTTCTGCTTCAATCTGCTTCAGTTCCGTAATATCTTGCGCAATGCCAGCGACTCGATGGACGTGTCCAGCTTCATCAAAAATCGGGAAGGTGCGCGTTAAGACCCACCGCACATCACCATTGGGTTGAATAATGCGATACTCCAAGCGCTCTTCGATCGGATTCCCCAAACTTTTTAGAGTTAATGATAAGCCTGATCGATCGTCGGGATGAACGGCTTCTAACCACGAGTGGGGTTGGTGGTAAAGGCTGGCACAGGAGCGTCCCCAAATCGTTTCATAGGCGGGACTGATATAAAACATCTGGCTGTAATCGGGAGCCGCGATAAAGAAGGCATCTCGAATATTTTCAGTCAGTTGAAGAAATTTTTGTTCGTTTTGGCGGAGAGCAATCTCTGCTTGCTTGATCTCAGTAATGTCTCGATAGTACCAAATTCTGCCGTAATTCTCGCCGCTAGATGATTTCATGCCAGCAGAATACGCATCAAAAACTCGTCCATCTTTGAAAAGAAACTCCTTTCGGCAGGTAGCATCTGAATTTTCACTCAAGTAGTCTGTTTGACGGAGAAAGGCTTCTGGATCTTTGAGTTGATCTAGCACGGCTTCCCGTACCTGGCATAAATCTTCAACCTTGAGAAGTAGTGCTTCATCCAGGTGCCAGAGTAGACAAAAACGCTGATTGTAAGACACAATCTGTCCGTATTCATTAGTAATTAAAATGCCATCGATCGCGGCTTCCTGCTGCACTTTGAGCATGGCATTACTGCGCTGCAATGCCTGTTCTGCCAGTTTACGTTCAGTGATATCAGTGGTTGTTCCCACCATTCGACTACTATCATCCTGTCCATCTTGAACTAACTGTCCACGAGCCATCAACCAGCGGATAGAGCCATCGCGATGAAAAATACGATGCTCTACCGCAAATTCTGGTGTTTGCTTTTCCAGGTAGCGTCGAGCCGCATCAGCCACGATCGATTTATCATCGGAGTGAAAGACCGATAACCAGGCATCGAAATGATTCGGAATTTCGACATCACTGTAACCCAACAGAAATTTGAAATTAGGATCAAGGTAGAATTCTCCGGTCTTGTAATTCCCTTCCCATACGCCGACTCTAGCTGCTCGTGTGGCTAAAACGTACCGTTCTTGGCTTTGACGCAATGCCTCTTGTGCCCTATATCGTGCCGCTTCTACCTGTTTTGCTTGCGTGACGTCCTGAAAATACCACACTCTACCGTAGTACTCTCCCGTAGATGATCGCATAGGAGCAGAACGGCGATCGAGCACGCGTCCATTGTGCAAAACCACTTCATCGTGGCTCACTGCATCCAGGTTTTGATAGAGACCTTCGACCTTCGTGAGAAAGGCATCAACATCTTTGACTTGACTCAGTGCTGCCTTGAAAATCTTCCAGTAATCGTTTGTATCAATAATGGACTGAGGAATTTGCCAGATTTCACAAAAGCGCTGGTTATAGAAAAGGACTTCACGGCGCTCATTAACAACCCAAAGGCCCGCAACCGAAGCCTCACACTGGGCTTGCAACAGCGCATTGCTGCGACGCAAATCTTCCTCTATGCGCTTGCGATCGGTGATATCTTTGATGACCGAAAGAGCGCAGGATTGCCCCTCTAGATCAATCACATCGATCGACATAAGACCTGTCTTCACTTCACCCGCCTGGGTGCGAAAAACAAACTCTAGATTGTTTACAGATCCCGTTTCTGCAAGGCTCTGGTAGAGTTGGGCGCGAGCTTCCACATTGACCCAAAGTTTGAGTTCACTGGAGGTCTTGCCAATGACCGCATCGGGGCTCCAACCCGTAATCTGATAGAAACTTTCGTTTGCTTCCACAAACCGCCCATCGGGGAAAGTGGTAATGGCAATGGGGTCAGGGTTAGCATGAAACACCTTCGTGAACTTTGCTTCCGATCGTCGTTGAGCGTCTTCAGCAAGCTTGCGTTCGGTGATATCGATCGTCGTTCCTAACGCCTGTATGGGTTTACCATGCTCATTTCTGGCAAAGACCACCTGCCATGTCTGCATCCAATGCCATGACCCATTGGCATGTCTAAAGCGAAAGGCATCAAACTCCAACACCTCACTATCAGCGGTTGTATCCCAACGACTGCCAAAGTCAGCTAGTCGTCTCTGGTCGTCAGGATGCAAAATATCTAGAAAGAACCGCCCTCCTCCCTGCACAATCTCTTCTGGACTGTAACCTAACAGGGGACGGTTGGCATATAGCGGTGCTAGAGTTTCGAGGTCATAAATATAGAGATGATGGGGTAGATCATTGGTCACTTTCTCAATCAATTGCTTACTCTGCCAGAGCGCTGCCTCTCGCCGCTTGTGATCGTCGAGTTCTGCCCGCAGTTGCTCTAATTCTGCAATTAACTGTTCCTTTGTCTTGTTGCTACTGTCAGATTGATCCGTCATGTCAGAGGAGCTTCAGCCGCATACTTGAGTTCTATTTTAGACATAGACTCAAGAAACCCCACCTACTGAGACTTTGACTTCATGCGTTTGAGTTGATTTAAAATGCGAGCCAGCAACTCTGGCCCAATGAGAGGCTTGCTTGCATAGTCATCGGCCCCTGCCAAAAACACCTGATGAATTAACGCCGCGTCTGTATTCGCTGAAAGGAAGATCACAGGCAGTGCTTCCCACCGAGGATCATTGCGAACGACTTGGCATAAATCCAGGCCACTAAACTCTGGCATGACCAGATCTAAAATGAGTAAGTCGGGCTGAGTTTGCTCTAGTGTCTCCCAAAACCGTTGCGGATCGACCAGGAGCGTGACCTGAAACCCCCAAGGCTCAAGCAGGGTAGAGAGTTGATACAACAACTGTGGATCATCGTCCACAACCAACAATTTACCCTCCGTTGGGCTTGATTGATGCAGAACCTGAACGATCGACGTCAGGATTTGTTCCGCTGCTATTGGAATTTGGAGCACCGCACGCCCTCCCAATCGCGCGATTTTGACTCGCTCAGCAAAACTACTTTGATTGATTAGCACCACCACTGGCACAGGTGGTTGCACAGTTGCTAAGGCTTCTAAATAAGCAAAGCCTTGCTCAGCTGTCGCTGGCACACTCAAGTCAAGAAGCACAACATCTGGATGCGGCTGAGAAAGCGTGGTGGGCACGATCGCTGGGCTGGCAGTTGCCACATGAAACCGATGACCGATCGCCCCAACCGTGAGCTGTTGGATCAAGCGTGCTTCATCTGAAACAATGAGCAGGTGAGGTTGATGAGCGAGTGGTGGAAACGATGGAAGTGTGGCTGCGGTAGAAGCCACTGGGGGGGATTCCAGTGTTTGCTCAACCACCGCTATCAGATTAGACAAAACCGCTAAAGCCGCTGGAGCGATCGCCTCTAAATCTCTCATCTCTGTGAACCGAGCTTCAAGTTGTTTGCAACAGTGAGTGGCCTGATCCAACCCAAAACTGCCCAACGAGCCAGCTAACGTGTGCGCTTCTCGAACAGCCTGTTGTCGCAGAGCGTCACTCAAAGCCTCATTGCTCAGTGCAGCAACCGCTTGCTTAACGATACTGAGGCGATCGTAATAGTGCTCCCGATAACGCTTCCATGCTTCAGCAAACTCCTCCGGTATGGTAACGGCTGCTTGCGTGCCTTCAGGTTCACATTGATCCGATTCAGGCTGGGTCGGCTCAAGTAAGTCAGAAGGGGATGTTTTCTTGGCTTCAACGTCTTCCTCTCTGCTTCGTAAACGGTATCCCAATCCATAAATGGTTTCAATCAAATCCTCACAACCAGCCTGTTTCAGCTTGCGGCGTAACCCTTTAATGTGTGCACGCACCCCATTTTCACTGGGTGCCTCTTCAAACGACCAGAGGTGATTAATCAACGCACTTTGACTAAAAATACGTTGCTGATTGCGCAAAAACAATTCTAAAAGCTTGTATTCCTTGCTGGTGAGACTCAATTGCTTGCTGCCATAGCTCACAGCACAGCTACTCGTGTTGAGTTGTAAACCTCGCCATATGAGTGTAGACGATCGATCTAAACTCTCCCTCCGGAGCAACGCTCGAATGCGCGCCAGCAACTCGTGCAAATGAAACGGCTTAACCACATAATCGTCTGCGCCAGCATCTAGCCCAGAAACTTTATGGGTAGAACTATCCTGTGCCGTCAACAAAATCACAGGTGTAAAGTCTTTGCGGGCGCGTAACTGCTGACAAAAGTGAATCCCGCTCAGCGTTGGCAAGACAACATCGAGCAGGATCAAATCATACCGAAAGGCTTCTGCTAGATCCCAACCGATCTGCCCATCGGCAGCCGTTTCAACCAGATAGTCTTGCTCTGTGAGCGCTTCTGTCAACAGCGGCGCGAGAAACGGGTCATCTTCTACCAGCAGGATCTTCACATGAACCTCTACAAGCCTTTACCACCCACCGGAATTAAAGGGAAAGCTTGAGGTGGATGTGCTAGAAGCCTACCTGTATCTTCCCTTGCTGATGCGTATTCTGGCGTTGATTCATGTCTTTTCTTTGATTGTTCATCAGCATACGCTTCGTACACCCAAACCGTGTTGGGTTCGATCGGTGAGCTATGGACAGTCCAAAGTTTGGTTCCTGGTTCTTTACCCGCAATTTCTGCGGTTTCAAGCAGATGCTTGAGCAAAGCCTCTTTCTTCCCATCCCGCGCCACAAAGCGAAGAAATACACCTATTTTTGTCATTTGGATTGCTTAAACGACAGGGTATTGAGTTAGCAGCAAATACAGCAGAAGCCAGAAATCAGAAGCCAGAAATCAGAAGCCATACTAATTTAAACAGTGATGTAGCGATCCCATTGCATTTGTGAAAATGATCCTCCTACGCCCTTGGCGAAGCAAACTACAGCTTTCAGCTTTCAGCTTTAAATTCCAGGCTGACCGCTGATTAAGTCAAACACATCATGCTTCTCAAAGTAGATACACCCCATCGATTCTTTTACGGCGGTTTTCAATCGACTGCCGACTCCTTTGAAAGCACACCCGCTTAATTGAAAGCTGCTGCTTAGTCTACTGGTCACGCTTTTTTAGCTTGTTTGGCTTCATCGTTGCTGACATACTTTTGCCACAGTGCAGCGAGGTCTTTCGCCCGGCTGTAAGCAGAAGGTGTAATCTGAAACATTCGCCGGGGCCGTCCACGTCCAGCAACGTTTTCTCGATAGCCTTCAATCAATGTCTCAGCTTCTAAAAACTTTAGCGCACCATAGAGGACGGTGTCTGATAGACGATAGGCTGGGTAATTTCTTTCTAGCAATTGAATCATCTCAGAAGCAAAAGAGTCTCTTTGCAACAAGGTCGATAATACATAGCATACTGCTAGTTCCTGGTTAAGCTGACGAGGCGGCGGCGCTTGAAAAAACTGGTAAACGGTCTCTAATGACATAGTAAATACGTCCTTACAAGGTGCAATTGTATGTGACGAGGTGGCACAAGAAGCTTGATCAACGTAGCCGTTACTTGAAAAACTCTGTCAATATCGTCTCGTAGATGTGTGAATAATGTGTGAATAAAGCCAGTGCTCTTCACCAGCATTGTTTTATCGATATTGCTTCCTTGCCGCTGGCTGACCTGTTAACCAATAACCCGCGATCGCGATGGCAATGGCAAGGGCACCGATCGCCACATTTGGGTAAATTGTGATGCCAATAACCTGTGGCTCAGGGGTATTGCCCAGCACTGGATCATTGAGAAACCCGTAGGAGGTTCCAGGCCAGAAGCCTGCGGCAATCAGCCCGACCCAAAAGGCGGAGCCAAGAAAGGCAGATAGACCCATTGAAAAACGATCGGTCACAGGACGAACCTTCAAAATGGCTAAGGCCGCACTGCCCAACGAGACAGCCGCAAAAAAAGACATCGCGCAATGAAGCTTGGCATGAGGCAACCATGCCGGATTACTCATATGTCCTTTTGCTAATAAGATGGCATCAACTCCGATCGGAATCACAATGGTTGAAATTGCAGCCGTGACAAGCAGTCCTTTAGCAAGCGAGTCTCGATGCATATACATTCCTCTATAACTCTGCATGAATGAAATCGTGATTTAATCAATCTGTAAGACAAACTTTCCACGGCGATGACCATTCTGAATCGCATCATGCACCGTTGCCGCCTCTTGAAGTGGAAACACCTCTACCGTTGATGGGTTTAAGTGTCCGCTATCAATCAATTGTCCAATTTGTTGAAGCTGGTTGCTGCCAGTTGGTTCAACAAAAATGGGAGCGCCTCGAAGCGCTGATGATGGCGAGACGACTGGCTCTGCTGCGCCTTCAGTAGAAATTAAAATGCCACCTGATTTTAAGGTTTGCCAGGAGCGTTGGCGCGTTCCACCGCCGATCGTATCAAGCACCACATCCACATCAGCAGCAATCTCTTCAAAGCGTTCGGTTTGATAATCGATCGCCTGGTCTACACCTAACTGCTGAATAAACTCCAACTTGGCGGTTGAGGCTGTACCAATCGCGATCGCGCCTTTCCATTTGGCATATTGCACAGCAAAGCTACCCACCCCTCCCGATGCCCCATGAATCAAAATCGTCTGCCCAGGCTGCAAGTCTGCCAGATTAAATAGCGCCTGCCAGGCTGTGAGAGCGATGCTGGGTACACCAGCCGCCGTTGCAAAGTCTACAGACATTGGTTTTGGGGCAATTAATGCGGCGTTCGCAACGACGTATTCTGCATAAGCACCTAATTGATTCAGTGGGAGCATGGCAAAGATGGTCTCTCCTGGAGAAACGGTGGTAACGGCAGCACCGATCGTTTCAACAACACCAGCAACGTCATAACCTAAAATCAGCGGCAGTGGAAAGGGAAATTTAGCCTGCAAGTAACCCTGACGTATTTTCCAATCGGCTGGGTTAACGCCAACCGCATGCACCCGGATGAGGACTTCATCTGCTTGCGGCTCTGGCCGAGATGCTTTTTCGTAGACTAAGACCGCTGGCGCTCCATAGTTATGGAGTCGAATTGCATCCATCATGTTTGTTGCCATGCGTCTGGTTGCGTTGCCCTGGTGCAAAAGACAGTGAAAGTATCATCCCGCAGCTTTGTGAATATTTTGTGAACGTGCCAGAAACAAATGGGATGGCGATCGCTGAACAAGCTTGAACTTCTCGCCGATGTTGAGCATAAAAGCAAGCCTGGAGAACTGCGTTGATGTAAACTTCACAACGCCTTAAAGTTGTCGCGATTTGGTATCCGTTTTCCGAAATGGTTGATAACGCACGTGAAGTCAGCCAGACTCATTTTTTTCAGGAATCTACCCATCGCTTTTGTTCTTTCTGCCTGCTAGGGCGCGTCATCAATTAAGCTCAGAAACCTTGAAGCATCAGCCTTACCACGCCCGTCCTAACAAACGAGCTAGGGGCTGGAACCCCTGCTGCAATTAATTTGTATGAGTAATTGATGACAGCCCCTAGCACTGGGTCACACATCAAATCGGGAGGATACCCTGCATGACCAGTGATCATTTGGTGCGTTTGGATCGATCGCAGCCCCCTGGCAATTTGGAACGATTAGGCACGCTTGCTCTGCTGTTGAGTTGGCTATTGCTCAATGGGTCAACGCTGGGTTGGCTTATCCGAACGGTTCAAGACATTTCACGGTTTAATCAGGTCATACTGCTGGCTGGTGTGGCGCTCCTGCTGGTTCAGGGAGTCCGTCATCGGCAGCAGTTTCGCTTTTCAGAGGTACCAAATCTTCGCTGGAGTCCACTGCTTCTACTGCTAGGCAGCACGATCGGCACGATCGCGGCCCAATGGCTACTCATGCTCGATCAGATACCTGTTGTCTTTGCACTCCTGGGTACCTATGGCTTACTGGGGCTATTTCTGGAGTCATCTGTTTGGCGGAAGGGATTACCGATTGGAGCGGCGATCGCGCTGATTTTGCCGTTTGGGGTGCAATACAGCACTGGCCTGGGATTTCCCGCTCGCATTCTGACAGCCCACCTCGTTGAGTTTCTCCTCAAAAGCTGGCACGTTGCCGCCCTGTCGTCAGAGGACATTATTGTGCTTGATACAGGGATTGCTCAGGTCGATTTACCCTGTAGCGGGTTGAAAAGTTTGTGGGCAGGCACAGTGTTTTTGTTGGTAGCAACCTGGCTAGAGCGGCGGCAGTTTGGACTGCGCTGGTTGGGTTTATTTGTGATCAACCTGGCGATGCTGATCATTGCTAACGTTGCTCGTGTACTGACGCTGGTACTGGTGGCGCACGTTTGGCACCAGTCTGCCATTGCCGAAGTACTGCATGTGCCGTTGGGCGTCATTACATTTGTTGCCGCCTGCGGGGTGAGTTTGTTTCTGTTGCGCTGGGTGCCACGATCAATCGCTGCTAGCCTTAGCGATCGCGAACAGACGAACACGGTTGAAAACGCAAAACGCTCCATGATCCTCGCCGCCTGCTTGTTAGCATTCACCGTCGTACCGCATCCTCCCGCGCCTGCGGTTCCGCCCGATGTCACAACATTGAACTGGTCGATCGCAGCCCAGCCACAAACAATTCCACTCACGTCTACAGAGCAAACCTTTTTTGCCAGCTACCCTGGTGTGGTCGCCCACAAACAGCGCTTTGCTTATCAGGGTCTCACTGGCTCGGTGCTGCTGGTTTCTAGCCCCAGTTTGCAGGTGCACCATGCTCCCGAACTTTGTTTAATTGGTAGCGGCTTTTCCCTGGATCGAATCACGCCACAGCCGTTTGTAGCAGGCCCATTAACCCGGTGGCTGTCATTAAATGATGGCAAGCAGACAGCGCTCTACTGGTTTCAGGCACCACACCAGACTACGGGAGATTTTCTGACTCGGTTTTGGCAAGAGGCCTCACGACACGAATCGTCCTGGACGTTGGTATCCATCTTGTTGGATGAATTCCATCAGCCGGACGATCCAACGCTGCAAGTGCTGGTAACAGACATTTATCGATCGCTCAATCAGCTTTTGCAAAAAGCCTGAGTTCCTAGTTCACTGCTTTTCCTCGCTACCGATCTGTCATGAAAAACCTTTTTACCGTCTTTTTCTGGATCTTTAATCTGACGCTGCTGGCGATCGTCTACCTGGGAGTGCTGCCCTTTTGGGGCCTGGCGCTCCTGAGCGATGCTGCCACCGGACAGGTACCGCTCAACTTTTTGGTGACATTCGTTGGCCTGGTAAGTGTGCCAACGGTCGGCGCGATTGCGGGCTTTCGCACCAAAATACGACAACCTGTGACCTTGTTCGAGCTGTTTTACGGCATTGAAGCACCGCTGCTGATCGTCTGTATGGCGCGGTTCTTCTGGTTGCGCGACCTCACCCCACTGACGACGTTTCTGCTGCTAACGCTGCTGTTAGGCACGATCGTCACCGGGCACTGGCTGCTGAGTCGGCACGAAAATGTCATGCGTGTGAGTCTGTGGCATCTAGCGGGGCAGGTAATGGTGCTGGCGATCGCGCTGTATCTCACGGCAATCCTTAGCTTTTACATACCACCTACCCTTGCAATCATGTTGGCGGCACTGCCAAGCGTACTAGCCTATGCCTTCGTCCTCCTACCTGTAGCGCTTCTGATGCTTGGTTTGTGTACACTACCGCTTGGCGTGTCGATCATGTACGGGCGATCGCTGCACAACACGCTGAAGCAGCTAGGCACTCGCTATGGCACCTGGCAGGTTGGGACATTTACAGGCACGGTTTTAGCCGTTGGGCTAGGAGCGTTTTTGCTGTTACAGCAACAGCCCCAGGTTAAAGCCTTCCGGTTGCTCAACCCGGCACCCCAAACTGATCAGCAGCGACAGGTGGTGTTGCAACAGTCCAACACTATTCGCAATGGGTTACTGAACGCTTACCTCTCGTCTTACCGCTATCCACGATCGAACAACACTGGGATGCAAGACTTTTACCAAAGCACCCTATCTGTACCCAACACGATCGCGCAAGCAGTGCAACGGAGTTTCGATGCTCTGACGGCTCCCTTTACCTACCAGGGCACCGAAGCAGATGTTGACAAAGCCGCTCAACTCTACACCCAGTTCTTTGATGCGCCACTGCTGCGAGGCGAACACGCGATCGTTCAAAAAGCGTTGCAGTCTACCTTCAACCGGGGTGAGGCTAAAGCGGGGTTGGATGACATCAACCAGAAGCGGGTGTGGCTAGAGTCCCAAAGCATTACCGTTACACCCCAAGGCGATTGGGCAGACGTAGAGATTCATGAGATCTACCAGAATAAAACAACCTTACCAGAGGAAGTCCTTTACTACTTTTCGTTGCCAGAAAGTGCTGCTATTACAGGTTTGTGGCTTAGTGATGAGATCAAGGTGCCAAAGAAATATCCGTTTGCAATCGCGCCTCGCGGAGCTGCACAACAGGTCTATACCAATCAGGTGCAGCGCAGTGTTGATCCTGCCCTTTTAGAACAGGTGGGGCCACAGCAATATCGTCTGCGAGCGTTTCCAGTGCCAGTAATGACACGCCTTTCCAGTTCGCAAACCGAGCCACCAAAGCTATCGCTTTGGCTGCAATACAAAGTGCTGAAACAGCCGTCGGGCTGGCAGTTGCCCACACTGCAAGAACAGCGCAACGTTTTCTGGACGGGAGCAACGAAGCGGTTAGTCAACGGCAACGCGATCGCCGCTTCTGATCAGTGGCTACCCGCAACACTTCCGGCTGAAAACATACCATACACATTGCATGAAATGACGCTTCCGTGGGGTGCCCATGTACTGGCAACCCCTGTGACTCAAACCGACTACCAGCTACCGCAGGGCAAGCGCTTTGCCGTGATCCTTGATCGGTCTCGCAGCATGGAAGCCCATCGGCAAAAGGTGACAGAAAGTTTCCGCTGGCTGCAAGAGACGATCCTGCGGCAAAACAGCGCGGATTTGTATCTCACAGCGATCGCGCCTGCCCAGCCCGAACGCCTTGAGAACCTCCAGGAGCATCCGTTTGATTCAGCCAAAACGGTGTTCTACGGCATGATGCAGCCCAAGGAGATGCTGACGCAGTTCCAGCAGTTGCGCGGCGATCGCTCATACGATGCCATTCTCGTCATCACCGATGCGGGCAGCTACGAACTGAATGATGACACCAAGTTAACAGCAGCCATGCCAGCTCCACTGTGGTTTGTGCATCTGGGTGGGCTGGCATTTGCGTATGATGACGCAACGCTAAAGGCCATTCAAGACAGCGACGGTGGCGTTGCAACTCAGGTACAAACCGTGATGCAGCGCCTTGCCAATCAGCCATCACGCGGCGCAGGCACCTCGTTTTTAAATTTGGTTGATGGCTATGCCTGGTTCCTGACTAAAAATGGCGCTGCATCCCCAGCTAAATCTACCAACGACGCTTTTGGAGCGTTAGCGGCTCGGCAATGGACGACTCATCTCAGTCACTACCTGCAACCCAATAAGCTAACTGAATTAGATGCGATTCATGCGGCGGCTCAGCGATACGGGATTGTGACACCCTACTCATCCATGCTGGTGCTGGTGAATGACCAGCAGCGCGAAGAGTTAAAGCAGGCGGAACAACAGTCCGATCGCTTTAACCGCAAGGTCGAAGACTCCCAACTGCCCCAGCCTAAGGCAAACATTAGTGCGGTTCCAGAACCTGCTGAGTGGCTACTGCTGCTAGTTGGGGTTGGACTATTTTGGGGGTACAGGCGATGGAACCTTAGCGAAAGCAGGAAAGCCGCCTTGTGAATCCTGCCAATCATTATTGCGCGTGCGATCAAGCTCAAGTAGTTCTCGATCGCACGCGCAATGACGATTCTGATAGCACATCTCAGTAGAAACAAGGTAGCGAAGCAAGTTGGAAATGGCTTAAGTAACCAAGATAAAACCCCGGCTGTAAAGCCGGGGAGGTCAGGAGAAAAGCCAAAACTAGTGAAGACATCGTCAGACTTTAAGAGTAAAGGAGACTACTCTCAGCCGCCTCAGCTTACTGAGAAGGCAGTCAGGAGGCTGAGGACTACCAGCCCAGCCGCGATCGCGGCTTGCACGATGTAGCGCTGCTGCTGCTCCATTGAAGGATAGGTCGCAAAATAAACTTTGGGTTCAATCGCGTAGTTGTTGAGAACGCCGTCTTCATTGGTGGTGTACATAGCCTAAAACCTCTTTAATGTTTCTTTATGTGAATAAGTGTAACGTTTTTGTTACATAGTGTCAATCATTGAGCGATTTTTGTTGACAAATTTGTTCTGTGGCTACGGAAGCGACTGCACTGTGCGAGTAAAGGCTCCAGCAACAGAACTTGCTGTAAAGTTGGAACCAACGCTTTTCAAGCGTTGTGCGGTAAACCCTACTACTGGATGTAATAACCGTACTCAGCACTGATCGCTGGCGAAAACCTAACCGTTATGGTGTACTTTCCTCTCTCATCCGTCACGCCGTGAACAGGAATGAGCAGCACGCTTAGGTCCATTGCTTTTGAAAAACCATCATCGCAATTTTTAGACGGCAACAGCGCGCGACAAGCCATTAGTGAGGAAGTTGCTGTGGCGATCGACCAATAAGTCAAACAAAGCATCAATCGCGCCCACGCAATGGCTGTCGCCGTTCTGACGCTCAACCGTGCTCTGTTGGAATCTGCAACCCAAGTGTTGCTGGCAACAGAAGTGCTGGAAGGTGACGCATTGCGAGCAATGCTGGCGCAGGTGCAAACACCCACAAAATGGCATGACTGGTTGGCAAAGGGATAAATGTTTGGTTGTTGCGCCAATGCTCTTCAGAAACGCATGATTGATGTCCCCATATTGCCTAGAGCGATTGCTCAGGGGAGTGCTACCAATTTACGGCAGATGGTACTCCTATTTGCTGTTATTCAAATTAGCCCCTGGCCCCCAGCCCTCCAGGATGAGCTAAAAGCTGACTGCTGAAAGGACAGCATACGTTTCGTAAACGGGCACCAACGCTATATCAACAGGTTGAACGCTTTCAGTCACCTTCTCTACCTTAAGGAGGGCCAGATTTTTTGTTTGACCCCACTCAAGAAAGACGTAGGCGGTCATGACTCACACTAAGCTCAAGAAGTGGACTCAAGAGTCCAAGCAAGTGTTCATTTGCCCGCTGACCCTATGTGCTTAACAGCTGTGGGAGTCAGCGTTCCTGGCATCAACTCTTTAAACATGCAAAAGCCCCTGCATTTGCAGGGGCTTTGCCATAGGGGAATTCAATCTATGTAAAACGCAAAACTAGTAGGAAGCACTACGGCGGGTCACAGCATAGTAGATGAACAGTGCCACGATCGCACCCAAGACAGCAACTACGACGCCACCAATACTCAGCCCAGCTGAGGTTAACGCTAACGTGCCTGTGGTCAAGAAACTGTAGAGGCTACCGCCAACAAATGCGCCAACAATACCGAGAATCATTGTGCCGAGGATGCCGCCACCCTGGCTACCTGGATAGATCGCCTTTGCGATCGCGCCAGCAATCAAACCTAAAACAATCCAAGCCAAGATATTCATGTTTTCAACTCCAGATTTAACAGTGCTTTAGAAATGTCTTTGTCACATTATTAAATTAGCAGGCAGTACCAGGCATTCGTCCCTACCTTTAGCGGGATTCCGTGTCAACCAGTGGGCAGAGAAAACACGCTTTAAGACTCTGCCTTCATGGTCATAAGCGCGTCGGTTCAAACGAGTAGCAGCTTCTGAAGGCTTGGGGGTTAACACTGGTGCAAAAACCAACAGAATATATCGGTGCCACATTCAGGTGGAGAGCCATGCTAACCAAACCCATTTTGTTGTCGAACTTTAAGCGCAAACAGCGAGTGCTCTGCCCTTTAATTACAGAGTAATCAGCGCGATCGTAGTGACGATCGCGCTGGTCAGTAGCAGTGAGCAAGCCTTTTGCCGCTGAGCTATCCTTTCACGCAAACAATTTGCTTGAGGGTAGCAACGACCTCGACCAAATCCGATTGATTCGCCATCACCTGTGCGATCGGCTTGTAAGCGCCAGGAATTTCATCAATCACGCCCTCATCTTTACGACACTCCACACCCGCCGTTTGTTGGATTAAATCATCCAGGCTAAATTGGAGCTTCGCTTTGTTACGAGACATCAATCGTCCCGCCCCATGTGAACACGAGCAGTAGCTGTGAGCATTGCCTTTACCCTTCACAATGAACGATTGGGCACCCATGCTGCCAGGAATGATTCCGTAGTCGGCTTCACGAGCGCGTACAGCACCCTTGCGCGTGACATACACATCCTCACCGTAGTGAGTTTCCCGCTCAGCGTAGTTGTGGTGACAATTCACTTCCAACAGCGACTTAAAGGGTTTGCCACCCGCTAGATGGCGCTCCATAATGTGCTTGACCCGTGCCATCATCACCACACGGTTGAAGAGTGCGTACCCCTGTGCCCATTGCAGATCGTGCCAGTAGGCAGCAAACTCTGGTGTTCCCTGCACAAAGTGAGACAAGTCAGGATCGGGCAGTTTAGCTCCCGCCAGCTTTGCCAATTCCTTCGCCGTTTCAATATGACGCTGCGCAAGAACATTTCCAATATGGCGTGAACCAGAGTGCAGCATCAGCCAGACCTGCCCTTCGGTGTCTAGACAAACCTCAATAAAGTGGTTGCCACCGCCGAGAGAACCCATCTGCTTGGTTGCTTTGCTCTCTAGCCCCTGCACTTTGGCATGGAGATGCTTGAAGTCTTGCCAACCCTGCCAATTAGAGACTGTCTTTTCAATCTCCTTATTGTCATTAAAACCCGTGGGAACAGCCGCTTCAATATCCATGCGGATTTGCTTCAACTTTCCTTCTAATTGCTCAGCTTGATAAGGCGTTTTGATGGCGGCCATGCCACAACCGATGTCTACACCAACTGCGGCTGGCATAATGGCATCCTGCGTAGCAATGACCGAACCCACTAACGCCCCTTTGCCTAAATGCACATCTGGCATTAGCGACACATGCTTAAACACAAAGGGTAGTGAAGCCACATTGCGAGCCATTCTCGCTTCATCATGTCCCAGAGCATGCCCTGCCCAAGAGAGGACGGGCGCATGCGTGTCTAAAGGTAACGTTTCGTAAGGCATAATTTCTGACCCTGTTTATTCTTGCTGGTTTTATCCCGTTTTTGTTACTACCATGAAAGAGAAAACAGTCAATTACCATTAACCCGCCTCTATGCGTGGCACTGGAAGGATATAGAAGTTGTCTATACTAATCCACAATTGATGTAACGCCCGCTTGAGTCTTGCCTCTAGTTGGCTGACAAAAGGGGATGATCAAAGCTTTGAAACGGCGATTGACAAAAGATTCTGGTAATAGAGGAAAGCTTAAGGGGGGCCAGCATTTTAAGATTGGATATCACTCAAACCCTACAAACGCTGTGAAAAAATATTCAATGGCTAGCTCTGACCATTTCTATACTGTCCCCCCATTTTCTAGAGTAGGCTGTGAGACAGCCACTCATCACGTTCACATTTATTCTGGCGTTTGAGCCTTTCGCTGCTCTTTAAGCCTTAAATCGACTCTCCACACACATCTACCAAATAGCACATGGAGCGAAACCGTAAACCCACAAGTTGATCGTAAAGAGGATTGAGTTTGCAGAGCGGAGGAATATGAGCAAGCTTGCGACCTAGAACAATGATATCTCGCTCAAAAGGGCATTGACCAGGAATAGCCTTATACAAAAGTCTGGCGATCGTTGAATTATTGATAGGGACATTATCAAGCCACTGGCGGACAGGTTGCAAAACATCAACGCGAAGAGTGTGTGATGGGGTTTGTCCGGTGTGCAGATTGGAATGGAAGGTTAGGTCTAAATCAGACATGGTGTTCCCCTCTCTTGTCTGTATGGTTCAAGCATCTACGCAACATTTATGAGTTTTGATACCGTAGCTGATTGATTGTTCCTTATTACAAGATACAAATCAGGATCATTTTTTCCGTAAAGCTAAGAATAGCTCTGTTAAATCACTGATGAATTTCCAATGAATTTAGTAGAAGTATATTTAGTGGTTTATCACTCATTGGTGCGGCTTTGAGCAGAGAATAAAATAGTAAAATCTGTCCAAAAAGAATGGGATTGCTTTGAAGTAAGGCTGTTAAACATGATCGTCTTTGAAAGACGGCAACCACATCCGAAAAACCGTATAGCAGAATACAGAAACTGCTGTATGGCTTTATGGGTAGTGCTTTTAAGCTTCAGCGATGTTAAGCAGCCAATAAAACGAGCGGAACTAACCTGCTAGTTAAGCGGTCATAACCATCTGTTACTGGCAAAGGTAGATTAATACTGCTCCTATTAAATCAAATCCTATCCAAAACATCATTCCTGGTGAGCGCGATCGAGAAGTCTTTGATGAAACGATTTCTTATCGCTTTGATTGCTACAGCAAATCGATCCGTGCTGTTTATCATTTGCAAACTGTGATTTCAATCACAAGTAAGGCTTGATAGCGATCAGCATTTTGTGTTTAACAAGACATCGAGTTTTGATACACTCAGTGTGCGATTGTTTTGGGTGCATCAATGACTAAAGACGTTCATCTACACCGTCCGGATATAGAACAGATGGTGAATCAAATTAGAGCTTGTGGGAGAATTAGCCGCAAAGATCAGCAGCAGTTTATGTCCGCACTTTTGTCTCAAAAGACCATTAGCCAGACAGAACAAGCATTGATTAACCAAGTGTTTGAGTTGCTGCGGTCTGGGCGTTTACGCGTCGTAGACTGAATTACCGTTTCTCCTAACCGCAGTTCTCATTTACAGGCAGTGCGATTGGGCTTAAGCAGTCAGGAGTCAACCCTTTGCAAGCAAGCGAAGCCTCATGGCTGCTAAACGCCCGTCCCTTGCTGATTTTCAGGCGTAGCTCTTACTTTAGAAGAAGCGTCATGTAGAGAACTAGAAACCCAGGTCAGTAGCAACTCGGTGAGCGCAGGCGAACCCAGAGAAAGCAACAGCATTCAACCCTTGTCCTGGAAACGTACTATCGCCCACACAGTATAGCCCGGAGAGTTTTGTGCGGTTAAAAGGCATACCGAGTAAGCCTGCTAATTTACGTCGAGGAACGGGGCCATACGTGCCATCAGCACGTCCCAAAAAGCGCCGATGGGTGCGTGGGGTTCCAATTTCCTGATAATCCAGGTGGGCAGAAAGATTAGGAAAGATGCGCTCAAGCCGCTGAATCAGGTGAGCAGCGGCCTCTTCTTTGCGAGTTTCGTACTTGGAAGGGGTAAGGTGCTGCCATGCATCAATCCAACTTGGCGTAAAGGTATGGATAATGTGATGACCGGAAGGCGCTAAGGTCGGGTCGAGCAAGGTTGGAATGGAGACAAAAATCGTGCCCTCCGCAGCCTCCATCTGCTCCCAGTCTTCAAGCAGGATGTGATGACACTCAGTGCCTGTTGGCAACGCGTCGGCTCTAACCCCTAGATGAAGACTCAGGAAACTGGGTGATTTTTGATAGCGGCGCTGCCATTTGCGTTCAGTTATTGGCATGTCTTCGGCTGGAATCAGCCTCTCGAAGGTGTCCCAACGCGTGGCATTCGAGATAACTCGTTTAGCGTAGTAAATTTTACCAGAGGCTAACTGTACCCCTACAGCGCGGCCATTTTCCTGCAAAATTTTGGTTACTCTGGCTTTGTACTGAATGTGCCCACCGCATTTTTCTAGCCCTTCCACCAGTTTCTGCGCAATCTGTCCCACTCCGCCTTTGGGATAGTTAATGCCACCGTAGTGTCGATCGCTAAACACCATGCCAGCATTAATCATGGGGGTGCGATCGGCAGGCACAACCGACCAGCAGTAACACTCCATGTCAATAAATTTCAGCAATGCTGGGTCGCTGATATAGCGGCGGGCGATGCCTCCAGCGTTTTGGGGCAGATATTTCACTAAGCCTAAACAGGCAAAGGGATGCTGAAAGAAGACCCGCATAAGGTAGCGCGGCTCCTCTAACGACAGCAACTCCATCGCATTGAGGCAGTTAAAGACGCGCCAACATTCATCGTAAAACCGTCGAATGCCGATCGCTTCGTGGGGAAAGCAGGCAATCAGTTCCTGCAAAAAATTCTCATAGTCCCGATGCACCTTTAGCTCTAGATTATTGGGCAGATGGTAATGAATCTGCACTGGATCAGGAATAGTTTCCAGGCTGACATCTACGGCTTGCAAGGCGCGGGTTAGAAGGTTGGTCGTGCCTTGCTGACCAAAGCCAAAAATCATGGAAGCGCCTACATCAAAGCGATAGCCCTGTTGCTCAAAATAACCAGCACTGCCTCCGGGGATGAGATACCGCTCCAGCACTAAAACGCTGGCTCCCTTGGCTGCTAATTGAGTAGCGGTCACTAGCCCACCGATACCAGAACCAATGACGATCGCGTCAAACTCAGTACCAGCAGGCAATGGTAGGGGGGATTGCTCAAACGTAGACGCTTCATCAGCTTGGGAAGATAGAGACATGAAAGCCAGGAAAACAGGACTTTTACCAGTTTATCGAAGTTGATGCTTCTAGGAGACTAAAAGAATCAGTAAGCCACTAGGAGTCTGTCAACTTTACAACCATTTTCAGTTGCATGCACCACACCCGACACTCACCCCTCCGCACCCGTCGTCAAAGAACGATGGCTTACCCAATCAAGCACCTTAGGATCGTGAACTTAATAAGACCGGAGAAAGGAGGGAAAGAAGTTAGACTGAGAAGCATCGCTCTTTTTGCCGTGATGCAATGCAACCGTACCCGCCTGAAGTCGAGCAACAGATGCAACGGT